>Ga0334890_1000058_pt1 | contig 187880 bp, 152 predicted proteins | sample GraSluR1_MG_3_FD_207220 | JGI IMG/M metagenome (GOLD analysis project Ga0334890, IMG submission 207220) | Sludge microbial communities from methane-producing bioreactor in Wageningen University, Netherlands - Granular Sludge_31_08-R1 | ecosystem: Engineered > Bioreactor > Anaerobic >...
GGGTAATGAATTTGGTGGGGAGCGGGAGATTGTGTTGCGGGCGGGAGGGATGGTGATATAATGGCGGCTGCAGGTGGATTTTGGTGGCATTTCAGGGGCCAGAGTGATGAAGACGCTGACACGGTGGGCGGCGGCGGTTGGGTTGGGGGGGTTGCTCTTGGTGGGGCCGGTGTGGGGGGAAGATGTCTATCGGCCGGAGGTGCCGATTTTGAAGGTGGCGCATGTGGGGGAGCCGGTGCCGGGGATTCCGGGGGCGACGTTCGACTATTTGTTGTTTCCGGAGATCGATGGGGCGGGCAACGTCCTGCTGACGGCCTGGATGGTCGGCCCCGGCATCGACTACGACAACGATGCGGCGATCTGGTGCGGTCCGCCGGGGGCGATCGAGATGGTGGCGCGCGAGGGAGACCAAGCCCCGGACATGCCGCCAGGGGTGGTCTACGTCGACGTAACCGCCATGGAAGTGGTTTCGGAGACGGGTTTGATCGCGTTCGTGGCGTACGTCGCGGGGCCTGGGATCGTGGAGGGTGAGAACGACGGGGTGATCTACTGCGGCTATCCGGGGGAGTTTCAGAAGGTGTTTCAGACGGGCGATCCGGTGCCGGAGATCGGTCCGGACGTGTACGTGGATGCGACGCAGTCTTTTGGTCCGGGCCTGACTGACAGTGGGCTGTTGTTTGTCGGGGCTGGTCTGTGCGGGTCGGGCGTAAGTGGCCTGTACACGCGGGCGTACTGGCTGGGGCCGCCGGATGACCTGCAGTTGATGGTGTGGGAAGGGATGCCGGCGGCGCAGGTGGCGTGTCCGGGGTGTCATCCGGACGTGGTAATGCTGTGGGTTGGGACGATCTCCTTCAACGATGCGGGTCAGATGGCGTTTTTGGGAGGGCTGAGCGGGCCGGGGATTACGCCTTACAACGACAATGGGCGTTGGCTGGGTTCGCCAGGCAACTGGGAGCTGCTACATCGCGATGGTGATGTGACGCCGGAGTTCGGCGTAGGCGTGACGATTCGTTCGGCCACGGGGATCGGCCACTCGCTGAATCGGCACGGTGACAAGGCGAACCGGATTCGGTTACAGGGGCCGGGGATCACGTCGGCGAATGACTGGGTGCTGCTGGGCGGGCAGCCGGAGCCGATGGAGGTCATCGGGCGCGAGGGGGAACTGGTCCCCGAGGCTGGAGAGGGTGTTTACGTCGAGTCAATTTCCGCCGGTGGCTACACGAACGATCTCCACCAGATGTTGTATTGCGTGAAGTTTGGGGGAGATTCGATCGATGCGTCGAATCGGTACGGGATCTTCTTCGGATGGTATAACGATGCGAAGTTGATATTGCGGAATGGGGAGGCGGTGGGGTATTTCCCAAGCGGGACGGTGTTTCATAATGTAGTGGGAGCCGCGGACCTATCCGGAATGAACGACGTGGGCGATTTCTTTGCGTCGACCCAGATTGCTCTGAGTGGAGGTGAAGCGTTCCCGATTCTCGGGATGTGGTGTGGGTTGATCGGCCAATATGTTCCGGTTGTGGAGCCGGGCGACGAGCTGTACGGGCGAACCGTAACCACTGACGAACTGGGATACTTGGGGCGGTTCTGGACGCTGACGGGCGGAGCCGATGGTTTACCGCAGAGCTTCAACGATCTCCGGCAACTGGGGGTTCTGCTGAATTTCACGGACGGCACGACGGGCGTCTACCGGATCGGTCCGCCCTTGTTGGGTGATATTGACGGCGACGGTGTAGTTACGGGCGTCGAGCTGGCGGCGTTCGCGGATTGTGTGACGTATCCGGGCGGGCAGGGCACAACGGAATGTGCCGCGTTCGATCTGGACCTTGACGGTGACATTGACCTGGAGGATTTCCGGCTGCTTCAGGGCCTGGTGGGTGAGGTGCCGTAGGCGCGAGTCATCAACGGGGATCTTGATGTTCAACCGGGTACACGCGGGGGGGGGATCGGGGTATTCACACCGGCGTGCGCGGGCCGGTTACTGGCGCAGGAACATGGGGCGCCGAGGCACTCGGTAGTAGGTGGGATACGAGTTTAGCAATGGTGGTTATGGGCAGGCGAGCTTTTTACTTTGGGCGCTTGATGGAGGACACCGACATGATTGACCGGCTTCATTGGGGTTCGATTGGGACAGCGCTCTGCCTGGCGATGGTGATTGGAGGAACAGGGAGTCAGACGGTCGCACAAGAGGAGCCTCCTGGCGACGGTCTCTTCTGGCCCCATCCCGTCCCGGCGTACATCCCGCCAGGCGAGGTTGTGTGGGACAAGCTGTACGAGATCGGCAGCGGGCCGGAGCGCGTAGCCGTGGTCGTTTGGCATGATCCGGCTCAGGATCCCCCGGACGGGTTATATGGTCTCTTGCAGTCGTCGATTGATGCGTACGCGTTCGACGTGGCGCGCGCCGGGTTCACTGTGGCAGTTATCAAGTTCTACGGGATGGCCGCGGATCCGCTGGCGGATCAACCAGAAGAGAAGGATCTGCGTGACAAGCTGCTTGAGATGTGGAGTGAGCCGCAATCGCTGGCCGGTGCCGTTCTCGTAGGTAACGTGCAGTACCTGCTGTTCGAGCGCGACCAAGACCCTGACCCTGAGGAATACGATTTCATCGATTTTGCCTCCGACACGCTTATTGCCGACCTGGATGGAACAATCAGCGACACTTTGGACGAGGATGACGGCCCGCCCGGCACGTGGCGAGCGGGAGTATTCGACGCATGGGACCCAGGAGGCGATCAGCAGGAGATGGAGATTTGGATATCTCGCATCATGGCACGTCCGGCGCTGGTCCAGTACTTCGGCCGCACGCAAGAAGAAATCCTGGCCGAGTACTTCGCACGCAATCATACCGGACGCTGGAGCGCGTTTAACACCTCCGGGGAGGCCCTGTGGTACGCCTGCGACGTCTCGGACGTGCTGCCGCCCGTTGAAGCGCTCCTTCAGGAGTTGTTCTACGACGTGAAGACTGTGTGTCCGGCCAGTGGTACGTACCCGTGCCAGGACGGCTCTCCAAGCTGGAACGACTACGTTACGGCTCGATTGCCGCACGGATACGCGCACATTCACCTGCACGCCTGCCACGGCGGGCCGTATTATCACCGGCTCCCTCATCCCCCCGCTGGACCGGACGCATTCAGGAACGTCTATCGGGAACATTACACCAGCGCGGATCCGCAGAGCTTGAGCTATGTTTTCGAGTCCTGCTACAACTGCGATTATGCCTTTGCTGGAGCGTCGGTCGGAGAGGTGGTGACGTTCAATCCGGATGCGGTGCCGACGTTGGTTGCCTTCGGAGGCAGCAAGGGGATCCACGCGCGCCCGTTGTTCTACACCTACTACAGTGTCCTTCCACAGGGCCGTTGCATTGGGGAGGGTTACAAGGAGCTATTCAATGTGTTCGGCGATCCACCGGACGACGGGGCACTGGGCTATGTTATGCTGGGCGATGGCACGCTCAAACGCTGGGGAGAGATAGTTGAATGGGTGAGCGATGGTTCATCTCATACTACCGGGAGCGAAAAAGGTGTGACATGCCAGAGCCGCCGTCTAGCAGCACTTCCGCGTCAGAATTCGATTGGGATGCCACACATTAATCGCTCCCAGTAGTATGTGGAGCAACTGGGACAACTGGTCGATCGGCCAACCGCCGATGGTTACCGATAGCGTCCTGCACAACAATGAGCATCCGATCCAGATGGATGCCGGCACGATTTCGCAAGACGCGCAGATCATGGACTTCTATGGCGACGGGGCGGCGGGCGGTGGATTGACGATCTTGACACGCAAGGGCCTGCGAGTGGCCGGTAGTGCGCTGCTACTACTGGGAGCGATTAATGTGTGGCATCCCAATCGAATTCTGACGCGGAAGTGCTGCTAGACGGCGGCTCTGGCATGTCACACCTTTTTCGCTCCCGGTAGTAAGTAGCGGCTATGACGTTGCGCTCCAGGAGGGGCCGCCGGGATTGCACACGAGGTTGACGGTTGAGGGCGGTATTCTCGGCGGGAACTTTGTGCTGGGCAATTGGTGCAGTCTGGAGGCAGGCTTTGGCTTCGACGCACCGTGCAGCGAGCTATCGGGTACGTGGGTTCTAGAAGGCGGTCAGTGTAGCGCTGCTTTCAAACGGGCGCGCGGTATGGTCGAAGCGCCGTTGCTGCTGACTTTGAGCGGCGGGGCGAACTTCATTGTGGCCCAGATGCTGGAAGACGCGCCGCTGTTCCCGAGCTCGATAGAGCCGGCCGAGGCCGAGCATGTGCTCACGTACGGCACTGGGGCGAACAAATTCCGGGTCGGGTCGGCGGCGGCATCGACCGAAGCTGTGTACGTTGGAACGCACACGGTGATCAAGCCGGAGGAAGAGGCCGAGACGCCGCAGCTTACGCTGGACCTGTACGCCAGCCTGCATATCGCCAGCGACTTTCTGTACGAGGCGGTGTACTCGAACTGGGACACGCGGAATGTCGCCATAGTGGCGCGCCCGGTGCCGGAGTCGGCGTGCGATCAGCAGGCGGTTGAGTTGAGCGGTCAATTGAACTCGTATGCTGGTGACCCGGTGATTTTTGACGACGTCGCGTGTAAGGGAGCATTCGCCACGCTAACGCTGCCCGACGCCGAGGGGGCACCGACGGTGGCACCTACTGCGATGAGGAACCTCCACGACAACTGGCACTACGCCCCGTCGTGGGAAGTCGCGAGATTCAAGAGCGTGACGATAGGTGCCGGGCGGACGCTGGATTTCTACCAGGGCGAGGGCTTCATCTACACGGCGTCGCTGGCGATCAGCCCAACCGCCGAGGTACGCTACTGGCCGTACGGGGGGGAGCCGATAATCGTTACGGAATACACCACGCCGGCGCTGGATGATTTGATTGTCCTGGCTGTTGCGACGATCTACGGCGACTGGAATGGGGATTGCGTGATCTCGAATGTCGAGTTGGCGCAGCTTCAGGCGGCGGTTGCCGGCGGGTCGCGCACGTATGACCCGCTCATGGACTGCAACTGTGACGGCGTGCTTAACAACGTGGAGCTGGCCAAGTTCCTGGGCAACATGACCGTGCAGCCGCCGTGCGGCGGGCGAGATGGCGGCGGAGAGGGCGGCGAAGGTGAGGGTGAGGGCGACGGCTGGGCGTTCGAGGAGGACGGTGGCGACGGTTGGGCGTTTGACGGCGAGGGCGACGGCGGCGCGGAGGAAGAGGAAGGAGCCGGCGAGGGGTCGGGCGGCGAGGATGGCGTGGATGTCGCCGAACTGGCCGAGTGGATCATGGCGGAGCTTTCGCCGGAGGAATTGGCGGTATTTGTGGCGGATCTGGCGGCGGCGGCTGAAGAATTTGCCGGTACGCCGGCGGGTGCTGATATGGCGGCGCTGCTGGCGGAATTGGAGTAGCGGCGAGTTCTGAGGGCCGCGAAGTATTGGGTTAGGTCTTGTGGCGGGCCGGGCGAGGGTTGCGAGGCCCTTGTCCGGCCCGCGGTGTGGTTGGTGGGCGGGGGGCTGAGAAGAACCGCTCCTTCACAGTCGCGGCTCGGTTAAGACGGCGCGGCTCAGTTCCGATGTGGCGGGGCGGGCGGCGCGGGGGCGGATCGGATTGCGCCCGGGCGGGCTGGATTGAGGGTGGGGGCGAGGAGGCCTATTATCCGTAATACCATATTGGAGGCGGTGTGCCGGTGGGCTGGCAGGGGCCGGCGTGCGGCTGTGGTTGAGGTGTGCGATGTCCACGTTGGAACGTCAGGTTGCGCGGGCCCGCCGGCGGCTGAACGGGAATCTGTTCCTGGAGCGGCTGTGCAGCGGCGTGCTGGCGGCGGCCGGGCTGTGGACGCTCACGCTGCTGGTCGAGCGGGCCTTCGTACTGGGGATTCCGATCAATGCGACGATCTGGGCGGCGGGGCTGCTGGCCCTGGGCTTTGCGCTCGTTGCTACGCGGCTGGCGCGGGTGGACACGCTGCGGGCCGCGGTGGCGGTGGACGCCGCCCTGGCACTGAAAGAGCGTATCAGCACGGCCCTGGTGCTGGTGCGCGATCCGGATCCGTTCGCCCGGGCGGCGGTGGCGGACGCGGAACAGCGGGCCGGGCAGGTGCATGTTCCCGCGCATCTGCCATACCGGGCCCCGGGGTTGTGGCCGTGGTCGATCGCGGCGGTGGCGGCGGCGGCGCTGGTGGGCTTCTTCATGCCGGAGTTGAACCTGCTGGCGGCCAGCGATGAACCCGGCCGCGAGCAGGCTCGCCGCGACGCGTTGGCGGAACGATCGGCCATCCAGGAGGACTTGGAGGCCAGGTTGGGGCGGATTCGCGAGATGGCCACGGCCAATCCTGACCTGGCCGCCTTGGCCCAGGATCTTCAGCCGCTCGAAATGCCGGACGAGCCGACGGTCACGCCGGAGGACGTGCGGCGTGAGGCCACGCAGCGCATCGACAAGGTCATGGACAAGCTGGTCGAGCAGCGTGACGCGGCCGGTCGGGATGCGCTTGATGAGACGAAGCGGCTGTTGTCCCGCCTGAGCCCGCAGAGCGGTCAGGATATGGCGGCGCAGCTTGGCCAGGCGCTTTCGGCCGGCGACTTCCAGGGTGCGCGTCAGGCGCTGGAGAAGCTGCAGCAGGAGCTCGCAGCGGCCCAGGCCCAGGGTGACGCGGCGGCCCAGCAGCAGCTTCAGCAGATGCAGGCACAGCTTGAGCGTCTGGCCGATCAGCTCGCGAAGCTTGATGACAGCACATACCTGCAGAAGGAGTTGGAGAACAAGGCGGGCCTGTCGGCGGAGGAAGCCAAGAAGCTGCTCGAGCAAATGGCGCAGATGGATCCCAAGCAGCGCGAGAAGGAACTGCAGCGGCAACTGGCCGACAAGGGCCTGTCACAGCAGCAAATCGAGCAGATGGTGAAGAAATTTGAGCAGAAGCAGCAGGCCTGCCAGAACTGCCGCGGGCTGAGCCAGGGGCTGGCCCAGGCCGCGCATGCGCTGTCGCAGTCAAGCCAGGCCGGCAGCGGCAGCGCCGGAGCCGCCGGTGCGGCCGCGTCGTTGTGCGACGTCGGCAGCCAACTCTCGGGCTTCGAGATGTCGCAGCAACTGCTCGACGAATTGGAGGCGCAGCTCGGCGACCTCCAGAACATGCGTCAATCAGTGTGCAGCGGCGGCTACTGCAGCAGGTCCGGCCAGCGACCCGGCAGCATCGGTGGGCAGGGCCCCGGGTGCGGCTACGGCATCGGCTCCACTGTGCCCAAGGAACGCACCGCCCACGCGCTCACGCCGACAAAAGCCCGCTCGCGCATGCACGGCGGCACCATCATTGGGCAGATGCTCGTTGACGGGCAGCAGGTGCGTGGCGAGGCGACGGCCGAGGTGCGCGAGGCGGTGAGTTCGGCGCAGCGCGACGCGGCGGACGCCATCGAGCGTCACGAAGTTCCGCGGCAGTATCACGGTGTCGTGCGCGAGTATTTCCACCGGCTGGCGGGTCTGGCCTCCGGCAACCGTGCCGCGCCCGCCACGGGCGATTCGGGCGAGCCGGCGGATCAGGAGGCATCGCAAGAGGAATCGCCCGCAGCAACCAGTCAGCCTTGACGGTACGCGAGCCCCCGCCGCCCGGCCGCTTGCGCGCAGATCACGCGAACCGCCGAACGTTAAGCACCACCTCGACCTCGCCGATCGGCACGTGCAGCTTCTCGGCGACCTTCATCGGCGTAAGCCCCTGGTCCGCCAGGTCGTAGATGCGTTTCATTTGGTTGTATGTGACCGGCGCGGGGGTGGGGCGTTCAGCCGGCGGCTCCTCGGACGGCGGCGGGTCCGCGGCCTCGGGTTCAACAGCGGGGGAATCATCGATAACCACATCCACCTGGGCGGGTTGGCCGGGTGTCTGCGCCGCGGCTTGCGGCGACGGCTCGGCGGAGGCCCGCGACATGGCCGCCCGGGCGGCCGCGGCCTCCTGCACCAGGCGCTCCAGTCGCCGGATGCGTTCATCCGCATGCCGCACCACGGTCTCGAGTTTGGCGAACTTGGTGTCGAGTTGGGCGTTCACGCGGCGCGCCATATCCTCGATTTGCAGCAACAGGTCGTCCAGGGACCCCCGCAAGGCCTTATGCTCACGCAGGGCTTCGTATTCCGCGCGCACGCGCTGGCTGTTCGCCTGGCTGCGCTGCCGATTCCGCCGGACCAGCATCAGGGAGAAGAATGTCAGCAGGACGACGCCGGCCAGCAGCGTCAGGTTGCTTGTCATGCTCCCGCTAGCACTTAGGATCATCACCGTGAGCCCGGCTCCGCAGAGCCTCCTGCTGAACAACCTGGAGCGGCACGCCGCAGCGCTGCGCAGCCGCCGTGCAGTCGTCGTACTCCGGCCAGGCCCGCACGGGCTGCCCGTCCCGGTGACCGATCTTCACGCGAACCGGTCCGAAGCGGGTTTCGACCGTCACCGTTTCGCGGGCCAGCTTGGTCCGCTCAGCCGCGTGGCGTCGGATGCCGAGCGTGGTGGTCTCGTCGAAGACTATGCGTTCGAGCGTTTCGACGTCTTGGGGACGAGACAAGACGGTCAACACCTGGGCCGGCCGACCCTTCTTCATGATTATCGGCACTATGTGCGCATCCAGCGCACCGGCCGCCAGCAGGCGGTCGCAGGTGTAAGCCACGGCTTGGCCGGTGGCGTCATCCACGGCGGCCTCGAGGACTACGACCTGGTCGTGCTCGGCGGCGGTTGCATCTACCGCCTCGCCGACCAGAAGGCGGAGGACGTTCGGGCGCGTCTGGCCGACGCGGGTGCCGGCGCCGTATCCGACCGATGCGATCCGCATTGGTGGCAGGGGGCCGAAATGGTTAGCCAGGGTGACCAGAATGGCGGCCCCGGTGGGGGTCGTCAGTTCCATCGGCTCGGGGCAGTCGGCCAGGGGCACGCCCTTGAGGAGTTCGGCGGTGGCGGGCGCCGGGACGGGCATGACGCCGTGGTCGCAGGTGACCGTCCCATAACCAGTGGGAATCGGCGAGCACACGATACGATCAAGCCCCAGCAGTTCCAACCCAGCGCAGGCACCGACAATGTCCACGATGGCATCGGCGGCGCCGACCTCGTGGAAATGCACGGCGTCCACGCTCGTGCCGTGGACGGCGGCTTCGGCTTCGGCCAGGCGTTTGAACACGGCGGTCGCCCGTTCGGTGACTCGGGCGGACAGGTCAGCCGCGCTTATGATTGACAGGATCTCGGGCAAGTGCCGATGCGACTTGTGATCCCCGGTCCCCACGCGAACGCGTGTCGCGGCGAGGCCGCCTTGCTGGACGCGTTCTGCCATCAGTGTTACGCCGGGCAGACGGAGGCGCTCAACGATGTTCTGCAGCGCGGGCAGAGGACAACCGGCATGGATCAGCGCGGCGAGGATCATGTCGCCCGCCGCGCCGCTGAAACAGTCGAAGTAACCGATGCGCACGAGCTACCCTCGCTCAGGTTCCAGAGAGTGGAATGGGCGGCGCCGGCCGGTGTGCCGGGCGCCGTTACGCACTTGCCGTGGGGCACGGGGGGCCGGCGTTATTCCCGCAGGGAATTGTCAGCCAATCTGACTGGCACCGGGAGCCTACACCGCGGTATCCGAGTTCACCGGCTGCGGTGGCATCTCCGCCGAGGATTCGACCCGATCAGCGTCAACCTCGGCCTCCGCCGTCACTTCCACGTCATCCCACCCACCCTTGGCTGGTGAGAGGACCATCACCATGTTCCGTCCATCCATGGACGGCGGTCGGTCGATGCGCACGCGCGGTCCGAAGCTGTCGGCGATTCCGCGCAGAATGGCGAAGGCAATCTCACGATGCGCGCGTTCACGGCCGCGGAAACGCATCGTGAATTGCACCTTGTGGCCGGCCTTGAGGAACCTGGTGGCCTGGTTCACCTTGATCGAGCGATCATGATCGTCCGTCTTGGGACGCAGGCGCACCTCCTTCAAGACCTGATCGTGGCTTTTCTTCACCTTCTTCTTCTGGTTGTACTTCCACTTCCCGTAATCCATGATGCGGCAGACCGGGGGGCGAACGTTGGCCGCTACTTCGACCAGGTCCATCCCCGCCTCCTGCGCCATCCGCAATGCCTCGTCGGTCGGGAACACGCCCAACTGCTCGTTCGTGTCAGAAATGAGCCGCACCGGCGATATGCGGATCTGTTCGTTCCGTCGCATCTCTTGAGCGATGGGGGTCTACCTCCTTTCAGGCTGCCGAGAATCGGCTAGCCCACAGCCGCGTCCTGGGCACACGCGGCCGGCGTTGGCACGCCTCGATTCGCAATCTCAATCGCACACGCCGCCAGGAACTCCGGCAGCCCGTGGCTGCCCTGTTGCACACCGTCACGCGTGCGTACGTTTACCTGCTGGGCCGCAGCCTCCTGTTCCCCTAGAACAAGAATGTACGGCACCTTCAACATCGTTGCCCGTCTGATCTTCGCGCCGATTCGGTCATTGCCGTTATCGAGTTCGACCCGCAGGCCGGCCGCGCGACACTGCTCGAAGACCCTCTGGGCATACTCCGCCGACTTCTCACTCACGCTGCAAACCGTCACCTGGATCGGCGCCAGCCACAGCGGGAACTTGCCGGCGTAATGCTCAATCAGAATGCCGACGAAGCGCTCCATGCTGCCGAACAGCGTGCGGTGCACCATGATCGGGCGGTGCTCGGCGTTGTCATCACCGATGTACTTCAGCTCGAACCGCTCGGGGAGGTTGTAGTCGCACTGCACGGTGCCAAGCTGCCACTCCCGCCCGATGCAATCGCGCGCCACGAAGTCGATCTTCGGGCCGTAGAACGCGGCCTCGCCCAGCTCCTCGGAGTAGCGCAGTCCCGAAGCACGCACCACGCTGCGCAGCGCGTCCTCCGCCAGCCGCCAGTTCTCCGGAGAACCTACGTACTTATCACTGTCCCGGTCGCGCAATCCGATTCGCACGCGGTAGTCCGTGAGCTGCACCATCTCCAGCACGTACTTCGACAACTCCACACACTGCTCAATCTCGCCCGGAAGCTGCGATGGCGTGCAGAAGACGTGAGCATCGTCCTGGCAGAAGCCGCGCGCCCGCGTCAGCCCGTTGACCTCGCCCGACTGCTCGAACCGATACACTTGCCCGAACTCCGCCAGCTTCACCGGCAGGTCCCGGTAGCTGCGCGCATCGGATCCGTAGATCTGGATGTGGTGGGGGCAGTTCATCGGCTTCAGCAGGTACCCGTCTTCCTGCGCCAACCAGCCGCGCACGCGTCGGCGGCGCGCATCCGGCGGCGCACTCGCCGGATACCCAGTATTGCGAATATCCGCGTGTTCCTCGGCCAGTTGCTCGAACAAAGCCAGTTCCGCCGGCGAGGCCGCCCCGTCCGCTTCGCCCGCCAACTCCCAGAGTTCATTCAGCCGCCGGGCTCGCTCCGACTCGAACAATGCCGGATACTGCGCGTCCTTGTAATAGGGGAAATGGCCGCTCGTGCGGTACAGATCCAGACCGCCGATGTGCGGGGTATAGACCATTTGATACCCGCACGACAGCAACTTCCGCCGCAGCTCTTCCTCGAGGATGTGGCGAATCACGGCACCGCGCGGCTTCCACAGAACGAGCCCGGTCCCGACCAGTGGACTGATCGTGAACAGGCCGAGTTCCTGGCCGAGGCGGCGATGGTCGCGCTTCTTGGCCTCCTCCAGCATCTGCAAGTGCTGCCGCAAGGCCTTCTTGTCCGGCCAAGTCGTCCCGTAGATGCGCTGCAGCATCTTCTTGCTGGCGTCGCCGTGATGGTAGGCCCCCGCGACCTGCATCACCTTGAACGCGCCCACCCGCCCGGTGCTCGGAACGTGCGGCCCGCGGCACAGGTCCTCGAAGCGCTCGCTGCCCGGCTCGCCCGTCACGTAGAAGCTCAGCGTGTCACCGGTAGCGCGCTGGGCGTTGTCTATTTTGTACTCGTTCCCCTCCGCCGCCAGCTTCTCCATGGCCTCCGCCCGCGGCACCTCGTAACGGCGGAACGGCCGGTCTTCCTGCACGATCGCGGCCATGTTGGCCTCGATCTGCTCGAAGTCTTCCGGGGTCAGGGAATGATCCAGGTCGATGTCGTAGTAGAAGCCGGAATCTACCGGCGGGCCATAGACCAGCTTGGTTTGGGGCCACAGCGTGCAGATGGCCTCGGCCATGACATGCGCGCAACTGTGCCGGGCGACCTCAAGGCCTTCGGGGTCCCCGATATCCAGCGCGACCAACTCGACCCGCGGCTCAGTCAGCGGCGTGGACAGCTCCACGATCTGGCCGTTGACCTTGGCCGCCACCGCCTTGTCGGCCAGGCGCGGACTGAGGGCGCGCAGCACCTCTGCTACCGTGACTCCGTCGGAATGTTCAACGACGGTTCCGTCGGGCAACTGCACCTTCACCATGTGGATTGATTCCTCATGGGAGCGGGTTCGTGCCAGTCGCCGACGTCGAAAGAAACTGCATACCGGACAAGAGGTTCCAGCAGCTCACGGATGACATGCGTCGAGACCACGACCTCACGAGCCGCTCCGCGTATTTCACGCCTATGTCTCGGTTGTTCGCATGTTCATCCTAACACGTACCTTCCCGGCCAGCCTAGGCCGGACTTCCGAACCAACGGAGAGTGTAGGCGGGCAGCACGCGAAAAGTCAACCCTGCCGCTCGCCGCATTGATCATCGGGTCCCGACCGCGCCCAGGTTAAGCCGAAGGCAGCGCAAGTGTCCCCGCCAGCGTGAGCTACGTTCCTTTCCCCAAGCCCCTACGCACCGCTCTTGATGTCACCGCGTTCCCGCATGGCCTGAAATGAATAGCCTGTCACGAAAAGCATCACGAGGAAGACAGGCACCAAGAGGGACTGGCTCCCGGCCCACTGTCGAAATGTACTCCCGATCGACGGCGCAATACTGCTCGACAGGCTCACCCAGCCGACCACCAGCAGAACGGCCCCCTGCAAAGTGGATAGTACGACTCGCATGCCGCGGTAGGCGAGCAACGAGAACAGCCCGCCCAGCCCCGCGCCAATGCCACCGAGCACGAACACCGTCAGTCGCGGCAGCCCGAGTTGCAGTGCCAGGTACCACGCCAGGGCACCCCAGGTCGCCATGGCTGTCGCAAACAGTGCCGGCTTCTCACGATATATCGATATCGCGACTCCAAGTCCCGCCCCCAGCAGACCAGACACGCCCACCAACTCGGGCGTCAGGTGCGCCATCTCGGCCGCCACGACGCCGACCAGCCAACCCAGGCCGGCGCAGGTCACCGACAACAGGAATCGGAAGAGCCTGAAGCCGGCGAAGGCGTATACCAACCCCAGGCAGAATATCACCGCGCCAGTAAGGGCCGGCTGCGCCGCCGCCCAGCGAAACAGGTTTCCCTGCAAATCCATCAAACCCAGTGCTCCTGCGACTCAATGACGGTCTGTCTCAGGAGTTATCGTTGATTTGGACAGCGCATTTGACAAACGGCGTCGGTCGTGCGCCGCCCTCGCGCGGACCGCCGCGATCCCAATTCTCAGGATGTCGCTGTTATAGGACCATTCTAGGCCGTGGCGACTTGTCCTTCGACGTCGCCAGCCGCATTGGCATCGCGCTCCGTCGCGCGGGTTCGCAGGTCATACAGGTTCGCCAGCAAGGAAGCGAGCCACACGCCGCCGGCGGCCGCCAGCCAGCCGTGCATTCCAACCGCCTGAACGTAGTGCAACCCCGACGTCCAGACCGTGTTGACGACGACGCCGACTGCCTGTAACAGCAGCAGGGTCCCCAGCGTCGCCCCGAGAAACGCGCGCGCCACTCTTGGCAACAATATGCCGAATATCAGGCCCGCCAGACCGGTGGACAGCGTGATTGCCACCAGGCTGGTCCGGAAGCCCGGCACAACCGCCAGCAGGTAGGCCCACAGTCGGGCAGCGCCGGCCGCTGGCAGCTCACTGGCGGCCTGCGCCGCCCCGCCCTCTGGAATCGTTACCCCATAAAGAACATCAGACCCTGGCACCTCCTGCGCGAGCCCCCAGGACGAGTATCCCGGCAGGTGTGGCGAGATTGTCTTGACCGTGTAGAGCGCCAGTCCTGCCAAGGCAAACACGCCGGCCAGCGCAAGCGCCAGCCACACGCGGAACAGCAACAGCCCCAGCAGCAACCCGCATGCGCCGGCCACGGCCAGCGTGGCCCACAACGGCGTGCCGAGCAACCCCACCAGGAACGGCCCGCCGGCCATGCCCAGCCCGGCCGTTGCCAGCCCCGCCAGGAGCGGCACCAGCCGAGCACCCTTGACCAGCAGGACCAGGGCCAGCAACGCGAGCGTTCCGGCTATCGCCAGCGGAATCCACGTCGCGGTGTGCGCAAGATGCTGAGCGACGGTTTCCCGGAACATATCCAGCAGCTCTTCCATTCAACCACTCCGTAGCGGCTACCTGCGTTCAGCAGTCCGCGCGCCGACGCAGCGCGCCCTTTCGGCCGGCACCGCAGGACTACGGCGATACCCGGTGCAGCACGCTGTGCTTGTCGCGTACATCCAGACCCTCAAAGTCCGGCAACTGCCCATGCTGGCGATAGAGCGCCCACAACGCTTCCACCTTGCGCTGGGCGCTGCTTTCAATATCATACTCCTGCCCAGGTGGCAGCCCCCAGGAAATGTACTGGCCCGGGTGAATCGTCCGCAAGCGCAGCCAACCGTCGCGCGCGTTAAGCCGGTTTTCGTAGTTCGCCACGTCAACCGCGCGAATCGAATCACGCAGTCCCGGGGGCAGGCTGGCGTGCAGGTATTTCACCAACTCCAGGCCGGCGTGGACGGCCCGGTCCTCCCAGGCCACGCCGACCGCCGGCACCCGCGAGGTCACGCCTTCCACGAGAATGACGTTCGATTCGACCGGCGGCAGATAGGCAGCGCCCGCCTGCCGGGGGAGCCGCACGCCCTCGCTGTCCACCAAATGACCCATGTCATTGCGGACCACGTACGTCAGCCACTCACGGAAGCGCGCCTCCACGCGGACCACGCCATCCGCCTGCTTGGACACGCGCCACACCTCGGCAATCCACGGTGAAGCTTCCAGGGCCGCCTTCAAGTCCGCACATAGCGTTGGTGTTCGCAGCTCGGCGCCAAAGAGCGGCCGGGGACCGAGGCGCTCGGCCTCCGCTTTTATCTCGTCCAGCACCAGCTCATCGATGCTCGTCGGCACATCAACCCAGTGCAATTCCCACGGGCCGTCGCCCTGTGCCTGCAGCGCCAGTGGTTCGAGCCGATGCAGACCGTAGGCCACGGCGGCCAGGCTGCCGCCCCACAACAGCAGTAGACCCAGCCGCCGAGCCGCCGCCAGCGACATCTGCGGGGTGTGTGTCTTGCGCCGCGTGCGCGGCGTCGGCCGCGCGGGCGGCTTCTGGCTCTTGCGTGTTGGGCGCCTCATGAATTCGTCCACGCCATCCGGACCAGCCGCTCAACCAACTCGCCAAAGGGCACACCCACGTATGCCGCCGCCTTGGGAACCAGTGAATGGCTCGTAAAGCCGGGAATCGTGTTGACCTCCAAGAACCACAGCGTTCCGGCCTTATCCACCATCCAGTCTACCCGGGCCAGGTGCCGGCAGCCCAGGGCCTCGAAGACCGCGCAGCTCTTGCGCTGCGCCTCGTCCAGCAGAGCCGCGGGATGCCCGGCATCAAAGAGGTATTCGGTGGCATTGTCCTCGTATTTCGCCGTGTAGTCGTAAAACGCCCGCCTGGGCCGGACGCAGATGGTGGGTAGCGCCTGTGTCCCCACGATGCCGACGGTCAACTCGTCGCCGCTGATGAACTGCTCGACCAGTGCCCGGCCGAATGCACTCACGACCGCGTCAACGGCCGCCGCGAAGTCATCGTTCCGGCGTACCACGAACGTTGCCACGCTGCTGCCCTGGTCGGCGGGCTTGACCACCACGGGCAACTCCAGGCGCGTCGCACGCACTTCGCGATCGGCCGCGGTCCATTCCTCGTAAGCCGGCGTGGCGAGGCCCAAGGCGCGCACGCGCTGCTTGCTGATGATCTTATCCATGGCGGCGGCCGACGCGGCCGACCCCGACCCCACGAACCGCAGTCCGCGCTCTTCCATGATTTGCTGCAACTGGCCGTCCTCGCCGAACGTGCCATGCAGGACCGGGAAGATCACGTCGGCCGGCTGGTCGAGGGCGCTCAGGTCGTCCGGGCTGATATCGGCCGCGAAGACCGCGTGTCCGCAGGCGCGCAAGGCCTCCGCCACGGCGGCGCCCGACTCCAGGCTCACGGCGCGCTCAGCGCTGGGCCCGCCGCGCAATACGGTCACGCGCAGACGCTCGTGCTGTCCGGCTTCCGGCGTAGTCATAGTCTCCGTCGCGAACCTCCACTAAGCGGGCCGGCCGGCGCACACTGGTTCACCAAATCTCCACTTCGAGCTCGAGTTCCACGCCCGCACTGGCGCGGACGCGTTCCTGTGCGAGCGCGATCAGGTCGAGGACGTCACGCGCGGTTGCGCCGGCGTGGACCACGACGAAATTCGCGTGCTTGGGGCTGATTTCGGCGCCGCCGACGCGCACGCCCTTGAGCGCGCAGCGGTCCAGGAGCAGCCCGGCCGGCTGCTTGGGCGATGGGTTCTTGAACACGCAACCCGCCGAACGCGCCCCGAGCGACGGCTGCGCGGCGCGCTTCTCCTGCCAGATTGCCTGTACGCGCGCGCACAGCTCGCCCGCCGCGCTCTCCTTGAGCACAAAACGCGCCGCCAGCACGATCGCCTCCGCCAGCGACGTGCGGCGATACGCGAAGCCCACCTCCTGGGCCGACCGCGCCGACACCGCGCCGCCCGCATCCATCACGCGCACCGACTCGGTGACCGCGCCGACGTAGCCGTGCTTGCCGCCCGCGTTCATGCGCACGATGCCGCCGACGCTACCGGGGATGCCCGCCAGGTTCTCCAGCCCCGCCAGGCCGCGCCGCGTGCTCTCCGCGACCAGGGCCGGGAAGTCCGCCCCCGCTCCGGCAGAGACCGCGCAACCCTCCCACTGCACCAACTCCCAGGGCCCGCCGACCAGCCGAATCACGGCCCCGTCGAAGCCTTCGTCCCGCACGAGCACATTCGCGCCGCGACCGAGCACACGCCACGGCACGCCGTGCTCCCGGCAGCGGCACAGCACCTCGGCCAGCTCGGCTTCGTCGCGCGGCGTAAGCAGCCAGCGCGCCGGCCCCCCCAGCCGATACCACGTGTGCGCCGCGAGCGGCACATCAACCTGGCAAATCCGCTCGAAGCCGGCGAAGCAGTTCATCAGCCACTTTCCACACGTCGCCTGCCCCCATGGTCACTACCACGTCGCCCGGCGCTACGGCGGCCGCCACGCGCGCGACGATTCCACTGAAATCCGGGATGTACTCGGCCATCTGGCCGCGCGCCCGAATGCGCGCCACCAGGTCCGCCGCACACACCGCTTCGCGCTCCCGCACGCTGTCGCGCACGAAGTAGATGTCCGGCACGACCACCTCGTCCGCCGCGCCGAAACTCTCCGCGAACTGGCTCAGGAGGAAGCGTGTGCGCGAGTGCTGGTGCGGCTGGAAGATGCACCACAGCCGGCGGGGGGAAAAACGCTCGCGCGCGGCACTGAGCGTCGCGCAGATTTCGGTCGGATGATGCGCGTAGTCGTCCACGACGCGCACGCCGGCAACGTCGCCGCGCAGCTCCAGCCGGCGCTGCACACCACTGAAGTCCGCGAGCCCCGCCGCGACCAGCTTCCAGGGCACGCCGCAGTCATGTGCCAGGGCCGCGACTGCCAGGGCGTTCGCTGCGTTGTGCCGGCCGGCCAAGCCCAGCAGGACGCGCCCGAGGGCCTCGCGCCCGTGCCAGACGGTCATTCCGTAACGTCCCTGCTCGACCGCCAGATCGGTGGCGTGCCAGTCGGCGTCCGGACCGACCCCGTAGCGCACCACGCGCGTCGCCGCCTGCTCGGCTACCTGCCGGCAGCGCGGATCGGCCCCGTTCACGACCAGCAGGCCGTCGGCGGGCAACCGCCGGGCGAACGCGCCGAATGCCGCCGTGATCGCCGCGAGGTTCTGGTAGCAGTCGAGGTGATCCTCTTCGATGTTCAGGATGGCGGCCCGCCGGGCGTGCAGGTTCAGAAACGAGCGGTCGTACTCGCAGGCTTCCGCGATGAAGTGCGGCCCGTCGCCGACGCCGCTGCCGCCGCCCAACTGCGGCACGCTGGCCCCCACGACAAAGCTCGGATCCCGGCCCGCCAGTCGCAGCACGTACGCCAGCCAGGCCGTCGTAGTGCTCTTGCCGTGCGTGCCACTGATGGCCACCCCCTCGCAGCGTCCCATCAGGGCGCCCAGCAGTTCGGCGTACTTGCAGACCGGCAGGCCGCGTTGCCGGGCGTCGCGAATCTCGGGGTGATCGTCCCGGATCGCGGCCGAGCGGACGACCAGGGTCGCATCGGCCGGAACGGTTGCCGTCGGTCCTTGCGCCTGCACGTGCGCCCCCGCCGATCGCAATATCGCCAGTTCGGCCCCGTCGCGCGCGTCGCTGCCACTGACGGCCGCGCCGCGCCGCAGCATGAACGCGGCCAGTCCGCACATGCCGCTGCCCCCGATCCCCACCATGTGCGCGCGCAACTCGCTCAGGTCGTCCGGGAGCACGAAGTCAGTTTCGCAAGACCCGCGCGTCAATACAACATCCGTGTGCATGGCCACTACCCACCGCCACGACCGGCTTCCTTGCCGACCAGCCGTCAGGATAGCCCGCCGGCTGCCAGCGTACAACTGCATAACGTTCCACGGCCTGCCCGAATCGCAAACCAACGGCCGGCGCCGCGCGTTTTCGCCATGGGCTGATTGACAACCGCAGGGTCGTACAGGACAACCGTACCGGGCGCCGCCGTTTCGCCGTCCAGCGGGCGAACGCGACCCACGGAGCACGCGATGGCAGCGACGGACGCACAGGATTCCGCCGGCCCGAGCGCCAGCAGTGCGCCCGCCGCCGCGCTCGACGTCCGCCCGGTGCACGCTGGCGCGCTACTCTCAAGCGCGGCACTCATCATCGGTATTGCCCTCTTACTGGCCACCTTCCTGTTGATCAGCCCGGCCCGCGAGCGCACGTATCCCGGCGCCATCCCCTGGAGCGACTTCTCGATCCTGCGGCCGCTGACGCAGGTCCTCGCACTGGGCGGACTGGCGGCCACCGAACGCGGTACCGAGATCAAGGACTTCGCCCTGCATCTCGCGGGCGTCGCCGGCCTGCTGCTGCTGACGATCCGCGCCGCAGCGCCTGGCTTCGCCAACGCGGGCCGGCGTCAACTCGGTCAACCCTGGCTGGCCGCGCAGTTACTGCTGGGCGCCTGGGTGGTGCTGTCGGCGGCGAGCGCTCTCTGGGCCGGCGATCCCAATCTCGCCTTCGGACAAGCAGCCCTGTACGCCTTCGCGCTCGGTTGGGCCCTGGTCCTGGCCTGGACGCTTACGCCGCGCGACGCCGACCGCCTGCTCAGCGCCCTAGTCGTGGCTTCGGCCCTGGCCGGTCTGCTATGCATCTGGTACTTCCACGAGCGCAACCCGCATCACCGCCCGGGGTTTCCGGTCGGCAATCCGGCGACGCTGTCGGCCGCCATCCTGCCCGCCATCCTGGTCGCGATCGGCGTGCTGGTTGGTGCCGGGGCCGCCCGGCTGCGCCGCGCGCCGGCGCTGCCCCTGCCGATTGTCCTGGCAGCAGGTGCCGCGCTGGTGCCGCTGGGGTGGTGCTTCCGACTGGCCGGCTCGCGTGCCGCGATCATTGGCCTGGTTGTCGGCCTGGCGACCATGTGCTACCTGCGGGCCGGCCGGCGGCTGCGCTGGCTCATGGTGGCGGGTCTGCTGGTGCTGGCAGGACTCGGCGGGACATGGCTGCTGAGCCATTCGACGCTGGACGCCACGATGGCGCGTGGCGCGACCATCCGCTTCCGCCTGTATGCCTGGCGCTACGCGGCCGAGTTGTGGGAACAAAGCTGGCTCACGGCCATAGTCGGCCAGGGCGCCGGCCAGTACCCGCGCCTGGCGGCGCAGCTTGCCCTGCGCGACCGCAGTCTGGACCCCAGCGCGTTTATGGACGCCGAATTCGTCGAGCACGCCCACAACGAGTTCTTCGAGATCCTGACCGAGATCGGCCTGGTGGGTGGAATCACCTTCCTGGCCGGCTGCCTGGCCACGTTGGTCGCCGGCAGCGTGCTGGTGCGCCGCGCGCCGCCTGGGCCGCAGCGGTGGCTGCAGATAGGCCTGGTGGCGGCCATTGCCGCCCTGATGACCGACTCATTCCTCTCACCCGGATTGCGGCTCGCCGGTGTGCCGGCCGTGTTCTACACGCTGATCGGGTTGGTCTGGGCCCGGGCGCGCGCCGGAGACGATACGAGCGCGGCCGCGGCCGCCGGGCCACGCCGCCAGGTCCTGGCCGGCGTGGCGCTGCTGCTGGCGTTGGCGCTGGGTTACCTGGCCGTGCGCAACTGGGTCGGTGCGTGCCGCGAGGAGGCGGCCCACTACGCCTACGTCCACGGCGACCACGCCGCCACGCTGCATGAAAGGGCACTCGCCAGCCAACTGGTGCTCGACCCCGTGCGTCAGCTCATCAACCACGGGCGGGCCGTGCGCGCTCAGCTCGCGCTGGCTCAATACGGCGCGTACGCGTACGCTGCTGCCCGGCAAGCCGGCGCCGCCGCGGGCGAACTGGACCGACTGCGAATCCGTACGGCCGAGGACGCCGCGGCCGCCTACCACGCGGCCCGGCACTTCAACCAGCGTGCTCCCACGCTCATGTACTCCGCCGGCATCGGGGCGATCGCCGCCGAACTGCTCGCCGAACTCCAGCGCGAGTCGGAGCCGGATCAGGCCGCTCTGTGGGAAGCCCGGGCCGTGCAGGCCTGGCGGCTGCAGCGCGCCTGGCGTCCGGACGACTTCGAGACACTGCTGGCCCTGCTGCATTACGGCGGGACGCCACCGGCCTACCGCCTGAGCCTGCTGCGTGACGCGCTGCGGGCGACGCATGGCTACGATCGCCGTGAGCGCTACATGCCGCTTGCGGTCCTGCGGGCCCGCTGGCAGGAGAGTCTGCGGCAGTTGGCGGCCGAGCCGGGCGTGGCGGAACTGGTGCCGTACCTGCAGGCCGCCGTCGGCCCACTCACGCCGGAGAGCGACCTCGACACGCTGATCGCCTCGCGGGCCCCCGAGATCCACCGCCTGGGCGCTCATTTTCGCGCCCTGGCCGGCGACTACGCCGCCGGCGCGGAGTTCGCCGCCCTGGCAGCCAACCTGTACGCCCCCGCCCGCCTGCGTTTCCCTGAGCTGCCGTCGATCGCGCTGCTGGAGCAGGCTGAATTCATGCTGCGCGGCCGGCCGGCGCACGCCGCGGAGGCCGTCGAGATCCTGCGGGAGGCCATTGCGTTGCTGCCCGAGATTCAGAAGCATAAGTACGAAGTCCACGCGCGACCGCTGCTACTGCGCTTGGGGCTGGCGCAGCTCGCCGCCGGCCAGCGTGAGCGCGCCGTCCAGACCATACAGCCACTACTTGCCGCCGACGCCGACCCGCATCAGGCCCTGGCGGGCGAGGCCGTCAGCTTCGCCACGCTGGACATCCGCCAGCCGGCGGAGCGGCGCCCACCGGTGACCTTCTGGCTCGAACTGGCCCTCCAGCAACAGCCGGACCATCTGTTTGCGTGGAGCTGGCTGGCCTGGCTGGCGGCCGAGACCGGCGACGCTGCCGCGGTTGACGCGTGTCTGGGTGACGCGGCGCAGGCCGGCGTGGCGGAAGAGGACATTACGTGGATTCGGCGCAGCCTCGCCCGCGAGTTCCCCATGGCTTTCGATCCGGATTCGGCGGAGGATTGAGCCCGTGAAGCGTCTGCTCGTGACCTGGTTTCATCTGGGCTACCTCCGACCCGCGCCAGGCACGTGGGGCTCGCTGGGTGCTGTTGTACCCTTCGCCGCGCTCTGGCTTATCTACCGCGCGCTTGGCGGGGGTGTGATCCCGCCGGTCTGGCAGGTGGCCAGCCTGCTGGCGGGCGCCGTGGCGGCCTGCGCCGTCGGCGTGGCGCTCGGCCCCTGGGCCCTGGAGCACTTTCGCCAACACCGCCCGCCGGCCAGCTTCGGCAAGGACTCCGCGGCGGCGGAGCACGACCCCAGCGCGTTCGTGCTGGACGAGGTGGCCGGTCAATGGCTAGCGCTGGCATTTGTGCCGGTGTGCCAGGCGAGCCCGGCGGCGCTGCTGCTGCATTGCGGGCTGGCGTTTATCTGGTTCCGCGTCTTCGACATTGTGAAGCTGCCGCCGGCGCGGGGGCTGGAACGGCTGCCGCACGGCTGGGGGATCTGCTGCGATGACATGGCGGCCGGCCTATACGCCGGCCTGGTCAGCCGGGCGTGCCTCTGGCTGGGGGCCTGGCTCTGGCCGGCTGCCCACGTATTCGCGAGGGCATAAGTGCCATCGCGGTTAGCAGCCGGCCACGTCGTCCGCTCATTTCCGAGCCTGCTCGCCCTGGTGCCGAACAATCTGTCCGGTCGCCAGAAACACGACGTCCTCGGCGATGTTGGTGGCATGGTCGGCGATGCGCTCGAGGTTCTTGGCGACGGAGAGCAAGTCGAGATAACCGGCCATGATCGCAGTCGACTGCGGCGCGTCGGCCACGATCGCGCGCACGACCTGCCCGTAGAGGGCATCGACCTGTTCGTCTTCGCCCAAGACGCGTCGGGCCGCCGCCTCGTCTTCAGCGCTGTAAGCCTGAATGGCGTTGCGGAGAATCTGCTGTACCACGGGGAACATCCGGCGCAAGTCGGCGTTGCGTTCAACCAGTGGCTGAACCTCCTGGTGACGGGCACGCTCGGCGATGTTAACCGCGCAGTCGGCGACACGCTCCAGGTCGTTGTTGACCTTCAGCATGGCGCACAGCAGCCGCAGGTCACTGCCGACCGGCTGATAGAGCGCCATGAGCCGAACTACCTCGCTCTCGACCGCGACTTCCTCGCGATCGACGTCGTTGTCGCGTTTCACAACGCGATTCGCCAGGGCCTTATCGGGATGCAGCACGGCCTCGCAGGCTTCTTGCACGATATCCTCGACCTGGCTGGCCATACGTAATGACCTGCGTCGCAGTTCGTCCAAGAGGTTGATGAAATGAGTGCTCATGTGTCCGTCGCGTACCAAGGTTGTGAGATTCTAGCCGAAGCGCCCGGTGATGTAATCCTGGGTCCGCTGGACGCGGGGGGTAGTGAAGAGACGGCTGGTGTCATCGAACTCGATGAGCTCGCCCACGTACATGAATGCCGTGCGGTCGGACACGCGCGCGGCCTGCTGCATATTGTGGGTGACGATGATGATGGTGTATTCACCGCGCAGCTTGGCCATGAGGCTTTCGATCCGGTCGGTCGCCATCGGATCCAGGGCCGAGGTCGGCTCATCCATGAGGAGCAGTTCCGGCTCGACGGCCAGGGCGCGGGCGATGCACAGGCGCTGCTGCTGTCCGCCCGACAACCCGAGCGCGTTCTCCGACAGGCGGTCCTTGACCTCGTCCCACAGGGCGGCTTGGCGCAGGCTGTGTTCGACGACGTAGGCCAGGTCGCCGCGGCGGCGCAGGCCGTGGATGCGCGGCCCGTAGGCCACGTTGTCGAAGATGGACTTCGGGAAGGGATTGGGCTTCTGGAAGACCATGCCGACGCGCTTGCGCAGGGCGGTGACGTCGACCTGCGAGCCGTAGACGTTCTCCTCGTCCAGCAGTAGACGGCCGCTGGTGGTGCAGCCCGGGATCAAGTCGTTCATGCGGTTGATGGCCCGCAGCAGAGTGCTCTTGCCGCAGCCGCTGGGGCCGATGATGGCGGTGATCTGGCCGGCCTGGATTCCCAGCGTCACGTCTCTGACTGCCGGAACGCCGCGGTAGTAGACGGAGAAGTCCTCCGTGCGCACGTGGAAGCGGGCGGCGGCCGGGGCGCCGTGCGGAGAACCCGCGGGGGCGCTGCGCTCGGGCGGAACCGGCCGGAGAACGGTCGGCGCGGGCAGGCGGGTTTTTGGTTGCGGCGCTTGCGTCATAAGCATACGTCAGCCTGTCAGCTTGCGTGTGATTCGTGCCCGGATGATGATCGCCGCACCGTTAAGGCACAAGACCAGCATTACGAGCGTCAGGACCATGCCGTACTGAACGTGTCGGATTTCGTCCACGGCCTGATGCTCGGTGCACAGGCTGTAGATGTTCCAGGGCAGGGCGGGCGTGCCCTGCGTGAAGGTCTCCCAGAACTTGAGCGCCGGACCGACGCTGAAGGCCGCGGTGAATATGATTGGGGCCGTCTCGCCGGCCGCCCGGCCCATGCTGATGACGATGCCGGTGAGAATTCCGGGCAGGGCGGCAGGCAAGACCACGGTGACAATCGTGCGCCAGCGGCTAGCCCCGCAACTCAGGGCCGCTTCCTTGTAGGTTCGCGGCACGGCTCGAATCGCCTCCTCCGACGCGCGGATGACCAGCGGCAGAATCAGGGCCGCCAGCGTCAGCGATCCGGCCAGCACGCTCTTGCTGGGCGACACGCGAATGGTGTTGATGAAGAAGGCCAGCCCGAAGAGGCCGAAGACGATGCTGGGCACGCCGGCCAACGTGCTGATACAGCTCCGCAAGAGGCCGACCAGCCAGCCTTCCTTGGCGTACTCGACGAGGTAGATGGCGGAGACGACGCCCATCGGCACGGCGAACAGGATCGACCCGATCGTCAGGTAGAGCGTCCCCAGAACCTCCGGCCAGATGCCGCCGAAGATATGCGCATCGAGCGAATCGTCGAAGAGAAAGCGCCAGTAGAAGGTCCATTGCGGACGGAGCATTTGCTCGGCATGGGTTTCGACGTAGGCGAAGAGCGGCTCCAGGGCGGTGCCCTGGAAGTGCGTGACGCGTGGGCGCAATACGCGCTGTCCCATTTGCGTGGAGTCCGAGTAGTCCCACTCTTCGACCATTAGCAGATGCTGGAGCTTCACTTGCGCCCGGTCCCAGCGCGTCTGGCCGTATTGGTTTCTGACCATGACCGGGCGCCCGTCTTCGGGGGCCGGCCCCAGCAGGACCCGCAGGTGCTCCTTGAGCTCATCCAACTCGGCGCGGTACTCGCGACGCCGCGCGGCGGGGTAGGTCGGCAGCTCCTGCTCGAACCGTGCGATGGAGTCGTAGACGGGCTGGCGGGCCGCCTGCGTCTGGGCCACCTCCGCCTCGATCCGGGCCGCGTCCCCGCGGCCGAAATGCTCCAACGTCAAGCGCCGGTGCTCGACGGTAGCGCTGAAGATGAAGGCGCCGACCCCGCGGACGGCGATCGGCAGCAGGAGGGTCACGAGCGCCGCGGCCACGAGCAGAATCGACACCAGGCCGAGGCCCGTGAAGGAGCGGTCAATAACCTTGCGGGTGCCCAGTTGCATCTGGGGCTACCTCAGCTTGAGCGTGGCGCGACTGATCACGCGCTCGCTTATCAGATTGCAGATGAACGAGATCGACAGCAGTGCCAGGGCCATCGCGAACAGCACGTGGTAGCGGGCCGATCCGGTTACGTGGTCGGCCTCGCCCATGTCGCCCGCGATTGTGGCGGTCAGCGTACGCACCGGTTGCAGCAGGTTGTACCAGGGGCTGGGGATCTGCGCGGCGTTGCCGGACGCCATCCAGACGACCATCGTCTCGCCCACGGCGCGCATCAGGCCAAGGATGATCGCGGCGCAGATGCCGCTGGCGGCCGCCGGGATGACCACGCGCAGAAGCACTTCGGATCGGGTGGCGCCGAGGGCGTAAGCGCCCTCGCGCAGCTCGCGGCCGACCGCCTGCAGGGCGTCTTCCGATACGCTCGTGACGGTCGGCAACGCCATGATGCCCAGGATGATTGACACGTTCAGCGCGTTGGTGCCGCTGCCGACCTCGATGCCCGCCAGGCGTCCGCCGACGTACATCAGCACGGCCAGGGCCGATCCACCCAGGACGGCCGCGGCCGCCGGGCGGATCCAGCGGCTGCCACGTTGCCGGGTCAAGCGGCTGGTCGCAATGTCGCTGAGGACGAACACGAGCAGGGCGGCCACCGGGCCCGCCAGGCACCACCAGCCTACGCTCAACACCAACCCGCCGCGGCTTTGCAGCAGCGGCGCGAACACCACCAGGGCGAAGAACCCGTAGGCAACCGACGGGATCGCCGCCAGAATCTCAATCACAGGCTTGACGAGCTGTCGCGCGCCAAAGGGCAGAACGTCGCTGAGGCAAACGGCCGCCATAACCCCCAGCGGCACGGCGACCAGTGCCGCGCCGAGAGTCACCAGGCCGCTGCCGACGAAGATCGCCAGGGCCCCGAAAGAGGGCGCTACCGAGCTCGGATACCAGGCGCTTGTCGTGAAGAACTCCCGCAAGCGTTCGAGCAGCCCGGCCTCGCGCGTGATGAAGAACGGCAGCGCGTCCTTGGCGATGAAGAAGAAGATGAACAGCACCGCCAGGGCCGAACTGGAGGTGATAAGCAGCAGAATCCCGTGTCCGCAAAGCCCGGTCACGTGGCGCCAACGGGATGCCCGGCGGCTCAGCAGCAGGCCCTGCCGCCGGGCGATACGCCGGATCGGTGGTGGACGCGAGACGTCGCTGCTGGCGGCTTCAGTCATCGGACTGATCGGAATCCGCCGAGTACATGGTCACTGGAATGAACCCGATCGACTGGACGATTTCCTCGCCTTTCGGGGTCAGGTGGAGCGTGACGAACGCGTGCAGCGGACTGCCGAGTTGCGGGTAGCCGTTGGTGAAGAAGTACAGCGGACGGGCCACGGGATACGCCCCGGCGGCAACCGTGGCGCGGCTGGGCTGCACACCATTGATCGAGAGCGCCTTGACCGTGCGGTCAGAGAAGCCCAGTCCTACGTAGCCGATAGCGGTCGGCGTGCTCTGGACGCGCTGGCGCACCGCGCCGTTGCTACCAACGTACTCGACCTCCTTGGCCATCTTCTGCTTGTGCATGACGAGCTCTTCGAAGCTCTCGTAGGTTCCGCTGTTCGTATCGCGGCTGATGATGACGATGGGGCGGTCGGGGCCACCGATTTCCTTCCAGTTGACGATTCTGCCCAGGTAGATGTCGCGTACCTGCTCGACTGTCAGGTTGCGCACGGGATTGGAGGGGTGCACGATAACGGCGATGCCGTCCAGGGCGACGATGTGGGCCACGGGGAAGCTGCCGGCGTCGACGGCGGCCTTGAACTCACCATCCTTCATGAAGCGTGACATGCTGGCCACGTCGCACGTCTTGTTGATCAGACTCTTGGCGCCGTTGCCGCTGCCCGACTCGCTCACGGTGATCCGGACGTCCCGGTGGTCGGCCATGTAGTGCTCGGCGAACGCTTTGGCGATGGGGCCGACCGTCGTCGAACCGTCCACGACGATTCTGGATTCCTGGGCACTGGCCGCCGCCAGGCACGTCAGTAGGACCGCTCCGGCAAGAGACACTCTCATTCGGTGACGCCTGTATTCCATAGATTACTCCTCTGCATGTGGGCCGCATCTCAGCCGGCCGCCCTCCGGCCGGCAACCGCCGGGCACATCCTGGCCTCGCAATGTGAACACTGTGTTAAGAAAATGTGTTCTTCGCATCAACGGGCAGCGGTGGCGGCGCTGGGCATCACTCGGCGCGCGCCTACTCCTCGCGGCCAACGTAGATCTCGCGCAGGCTCTTGCCGCGGTTCCCGGGATCGGCGTAAGCGCTGCCGGTCACGCGCCGCTCCAGCCGCGCCCAGATCGCCGCGCAGAGCTCGTCGCTCAGGGCAACGTAGTTGACGGTCGGATGCTCAACGATCCTCTTCACGTTGCTGAAGATGAATCGCAGGAAGGACTTAACCTCCGGGCGCTGGGCCGCCTCGACATTCACATACAGGAACAACGGCCGCGACAACGGCTGGTACGTCCCGTCCCGAATGGTCTGGAGACTGGGCTTAACCGGCGACAATCCGTCGGCACCGATGCCCACCAGTTTCAGACGCCCCTTGTTGGCCTCGAAATACGAGTAACCGAAGTAACCCAGCCCGCCCCGATCGCCGGCCACGCCTCGCACCAGCACGTGGTCGTCCTCGCTGGGCGCGAAGTCGCTGCGACAGGCCTTGCCCCGGCCCATCACGGTTTCGACGAAGTAGTCGAACGTTCCGCTGTCCGTCCCCGGCGCGTACAGCTTCAGCGGTACGTCCGGAAAGCCCGGCCGCACATCCTGCCAGTTCGCAATTTCTCTGCCCGGCTCCCAGATGGTCCGCAGCTCGGTGATGGTCAAGGCCTCACACCAGTCATTCTCCGGATTGACTACGACCGCGATGCCGTCATACGCGATCGGCATCTCGATGAACTGCACGCCGACTTCCGCCGCGCGCCGCACCTCCGCCGGATTGATCGGCCGCGAAGCATCAATGATGTCTGTCCGCAGCTCAGCGCGTTCGTTGAGGAACTTCTTGAACCCGCCGCCACTACCGGAAATGCCCACCTTGACCTGTACGCGCGGCTGTTCAACCCGGAACAGCTCGGCCGCCGCTAGCATGATCGGCGCCACCGTGCTGGAGCCGTCCAGATTCACTACGCCGGACAGTCGTGATTTGGCTGGTGCGGTGGTCTTGCCGGCGACGCAGAAGATGGTCGCAAGCGCCACACACACAACACCAAACGCCCGGGGCGGAAGACGTCCTGCTTTCACCTGCGTGCTCCTTCTGGTCGCCGCATCGCCACAGCCGCTTCCGAGCGGCGCCTCTCCCGCTGACTCGACCCGTCCAGCGGCACGTGCCCGCCGAGCGTCAGAAACTCGTCGAGTTGGCGGCAGCGTACCGCGCCAGGACGGACCGGCCTGCTCAGCGGGCCGCCCTGGCGGCCGAGCGCTGCGGCTGCGGGAACTTCACCAGCACGCGCGTCCCCTGGCCCGGCGCGCCTGAAAGCGCCACAGTCCCGCCCAGCGCCGCCACCGCGTGCCGCACTATCGACAACCCCAAACCCGTGCCCTGCTCCGCCCCCGAGCGCCCCCGCTCGACCTGGTAGAACCTCTCGAAGACGCGCTCCTGCTCGGCCTCCGGAATGCCGCAGCCGTCATCCACCACCTCGAATGACGCCCAGCCCGGCCCGGCCGCATACTCGACACGTACATGCCCGCCGGCCGGCGTGAACTTGATGGCGTTGTCGACGAGATTATCCAACACCAGCCGCAACAGGTGCCGATCCGCCACCACCACCCCGCCGGCAGCGGCCGACTCGAGCGCCTCCCACGCAAGTCCTTTGGATTCAAGACGTTCCGCGAACCGCCCGCGCAGCTCGTCCAGCTCCTTCCGAATGCTGAGCTCCTCGGGCTCGAAGCGCGCCGTCGGCGACTCCAGCCGGGACAGATCCAGCAGGTCAGTAACCAGCGCTTCAAGCCGCCGGCTCTGCCGCTCCACCGTATTCATGAACCGCCGGCCGGCTTCCGCGGCCTCTGCGGGATCCATCTGGAGCAGGGTCTCCACCGCCGCCCGGATCGCCGCCAGCGGCGTCCGCAGTTCGTGCGAGGCATTCGCGACGAAATCCGCCTTAACGTGAATGATCCGTGCCAGTTCGGTGATGTCCGTAAGCACCAGCACGCGTCCGACGGCCGAGTCCTCGGGCGTCGCCGCGCCACCCGGCAACAGGACGTCCGACACGCGCGCCAACAGATGCAGCTCACCGGCCGGGCCGCGCAGCCTCAGGCGAGTCTCCTGGTCGGATTCGGCTCCGCCGGCCGGGCCGCCGCTTCCTGACGCTGCTTCATGCTCATCACTGCCGGCCGCAGCCGCCCGTATCTGACCGACCAGCATCTGCTGTAGACTGTGCTGGGGCACACAGCGCTCCACCGGCAGCCCGATCATCCGCCGACAATCCAGCCTGCTCTGTTCGGCCAGGTTCAGCAGCCGCACCGCCGCCGGGTTTATCAGCGCGACGTGTCCCTCCGGCCCAACCACGACAACCCCTTCGTGTAGCTGGTTTAACAGCGATTCCAGCGTCAGCCGCTGGCGGTCGATTGTCGCCACCTGCTGCGCCAGGCGCCGGCGGGTCTGGTTGAGCGCGGCCGACAGCGCCGCGTACTCGTCCGAGCCGGCGATGTCAGCCTCCGCCGACAGATCGCCGGCCGACAGACTCCGCGCCGTTTCCGTCAGCCGGCGCAGCAGCCGCGTGCGCAGGCGCGTCAGCACCACCGTCAGGAGAAGCGTGCTCACCAAAGCCAGTGCGCCCACCGCGGCGATCAGGTCACCCAGCGAGTGCGTTCCGGCCTCGATCGTCCAGGTCGGCCGGGCCAGCCAGACGACGCCCAGCGTCGAGTCGTCGCTGCCAACGCGCACGGCCACCATCCGGCTGGTGCGAGTCTCGCCCGGCAAGGCGCGCGTCTCACTGCCCCAGCCGGTCAGTAGGGCGCGCCGCACTTCCGGCTGAGCGAGAAGCATCTCAGCCGCCGCCGGAGTCCCGGTAGTATCGACCAGCACGGTCCCGTCGGCCGCTGCGATCATGACCGCCGCACCATCCTCACGCAAACTGTGCACCAATCCCGCCGCTACGCCGGCGTCCAAATCATCCCAACCCGGGCGCAAGGCCGCGCGCACGATCCGCGCCGCGGTGAGCAACTGGCGGTCCAGGTCGGCGTTGTAGCGCCGCTCCTGGTCCTCGGTAATCAGCCAGAAGGCCGCCGCCAGGACAATGACAATCAGCAGTCCGCTGGCCAGCAGCGCTTTCCAGCCAACTCCGCGCACACGCAACTCCAACACCCGCCCGTCAGACCCCGGCCGGCCGCATCATGAGGCCGCGACGAAGACGCTCATGGCCAACAGGGCAGACGTAACGGCCACATGTTAACCCACTGCCAGGCCGGCGTTAAGAGCACGGCAAGACGGCGCCGGGCGCTCTGAACCAGCTCGTCCGCGTGACGATCCCCTCAAGTCTTAACCTGCACATCACCATCGCAGCGCCCGCCATGGCTCCAACCGCTAACCACGGTTACGATGGCGTGGCATTTGCGGCATGACCGCTGCAGCGGAGCACCGGGCAGGTTGAACATGGCACGGAAACACAGAACAGACTCCGCGGAGACCCTGCGGCTCTACCGGGACCTGGCGGAGTGGTACCCGCTGCTGACGCCCGTCGGCGACTACGCCGAGGAGGCCGCCTTCTACCGGCGCCTGTTCGAGACCCATTGTCGCCGGCCGCCGCGCACCTTGCTCGACCTGGGAAGTGGCGGTGGGCACAATGCCGCCCACCTCAGTTCGGCATTCGCGTGCACGCTGGTGGACCTCTCAGCGGCCATGCTCGCGGTGAGCCGGCGTCTCAACCCACAATGTGAGCATATTCAAGGCGACATGCGGTCGATCAGGCTCGGCCGCGTCTTCGACTGCGTCCTGGTACACGATGCGGTTGGGTACATGACCTCCCGCGGCGATCTGGCCAGCGCCATCGCCACGGCGTTCGAGCATACCGCCCCCGGCGGCGTGGCACTGTTCCAGCCCGATTTCGTGACAGAGACCTTCCGGCCCGGCACGGACACCGGCGGCAGCGATGCGGCCGACCGGGCCGTGCGCTACCTCGAATGGCGTTGGGACCCTGATCCCGCGGACAGCACCTGGGTCACGGACATGGTGTATCTGCTGCGCGACAAGGCCGGCGCCGTCGAGGCCGTCCATGAGCGGCATACCATGGGCCTGTTCGCCCGCGCCGACTGGCTGGCGCTTGTCGCCGACGCGGGGTTCCGGCCCTGTGCGATTCCCTTCGAACACAGCTCAAACTGCGACGGCGGGCACGAGGTGTTTCTGGGGTTGCGGCCCGACGGAGGGACGGGGACTCAACATGACTGAGCCGGCGGCGCGCTTCCGGGAGATCTTCTTCGAGGTCTTCGAGGCCTTGCCCCGACAAGTACCCGGCAACCGCGCCTGCGCGGCCAAAGCCCTCGCCCTCTGCCGCGATTTGCCGGCCAGGCCCGCCGTGCTGGACATGGGCTGCGGCGTCGGCGGACAGACGCTTCACCTCGCCGAGCTCACCGGCGGGTCAATCGTCGCCATCGACTGACCTGCGGCGGAAGTGCAGGTCGACCAGCAACTGGAGCAGTCCCCCTTTACGGGAGGCTCCGGCAGAGAACAGCGGGACGTGCACAAGCACATCTGGCCCAGCGGGTCCACGGCACTCGTCGGAGAGTTCAGCACATACGCGTACAGATTCAAACCCCCCCGTTCTTCCAGCGGATCCCGGCTGAGCCAGCGGCCTAGGCGGGGCGGCGCCCGGCGGGGGCGCCAGTAGCCCAGGCCGGTTTCGGCGTCGTGGTATTTCGTGCTGAAGCGGATCGGATTGGCCTCCGCGTAAGTGTAGCAGCTCAGGTCATTTACGACGCCGCCGTACGGGTCGTACTCGTAATGCGCCACGATCGCCGCCGCGGCCGAGTCGGCCGAGAGGTCCAGCACCTGGGCGACGTTGCCGTTGGCGTCGTAGGTGAACACGTACTCGCCGGCGTCGACGCCGCCCGCCAACACCTTATCGAGCGGGGCCATGCGCGGCCAGCGAGCCACAATAGTATCGCAGGTTACGACCAGCGCTCCAACGACGGCGATAATCCACAAACGGCGCATACCGTCGTACCAGGGGGGACAAACCGCGACCACTTTCTCACCGTCTGTAGCTGGTCGTGACTTGGCCCGGCCCCTTGATCGACAAAACGAATTCCTCCCCCGGACAGGCGATACCGCCCTCGCTGTAGGAGTGCCCTTCGCCGCCCATGTTGTACTCGAGACGGTCGAGGATCAGGTCCGACGTATGCACGCGAATCACCCGGGATTTGCCGGGGGCGATGGCGTCGAACGTCCGGCTGGCTGGTCCACAACCCGCGGCCACAAAGGAGACGCGCACTTCGCGCAGCGGAGTAGCGCTCTCATTCGACACGACGAATGTCGAGATTCCAAGTATGAACCTGCCCCATCTGGAGCACCAAAGGGCACCCGTTCCGAGCGCCAGCAGCAAGGCTACTGATGCCACGAATACAGCGCCCTTCACCCATTTGCTTCGCATCATAGGTCAATCGGCGGGAGCCGCAAGTTTGGTGGCGTGGGAACCGAGACGCCGCAGGGCTGGCACTTGTCGTAGCCGGTGTTCCTGCCGCGGTATCCAGGCTTATTGGCGATGTCAGCGCGCTGTTGAGGTGTGACTCTCTTGGTGCATGCGCAGATCTCGGAAACGGTCAAGGGGTCAGTCACACCGCCGTTAGCGTCAGCGTGTTTCATCGCCTCCGCAAGGCACAGCGCAACTTCGTTGAAGGTGAGGTCCGCGTTGGAGATGGGGTTGCCCGACCCCGTGAATCTGCCGCCCTCATGCCAAGCACCAAGCCCGAAGCTCTCGTTGTACTGGCCGGCGCTCCTGGCCCTCTTCACGCCGTAGCTCTCGGCGATGTACACCATGATGAGAATGTGACGGATGTGATACCCGGATATGCATAGATCGCAGAGGGTCACCGTGCCTGCGCAGGGACCCTGGCCGCAGCCGGAGTTTTTGGTCGCCTGTTGGCTCGCGTCAAAGATTGTAGTCCCGTTTGCCGTCGCATCAGGTTCGCATGCCCTTGCCCCGGAAGGCCAGAACCAACTCAGATCGCCCTGCTTCTGGCTCACAAACGCGGTCAAGTGATCGGCGATTGTGTGCGTGATGTTGGGACCGCACTTGCAGCAGTCTTGAAGCCCAAGGGGGTCGACCCGATTGGTGGGCGTGTTGCTGACATGGCTATACAGATGCTGCTGCTGACGAATGGTATCGCGCGGGATGAAGCCTGTTAATGCGGCGGCCCGTTGCACCACGCGGAACCCCGCTTCCCCAATCGGATCCCGGCTGAGCCACCTTCCTAGCCGTGCCGAGTAGTAGCGGTAGCCCCAGTAGCCCAGGCCCGTTTCGGCGTCGTGGTATTTCGTGCTGAAGCGGATCGGGTTGGCCTCCGCGTAAGTGTAGCCGCTCAAGTCATTTACGACGCCGCCGTACGGGTCGTACTCGTAATGCGCCACGATGGCCGCCGCGGCCGAGCCGGCCGAGAGGTCCAGCACCTGGGCGACGTTGCCGTTGGCGTCGCAGGTGAAGACGTAGTCGCCGGCGTCGACGCCGCCGGATGCGGATCCGCCGCCGAGTTGGGCCTGGGCGACGGCCAGCAGCCCGCCGATCCCGCCGGCGTCTGCGAGCGAGTTGCCGGAGCCGCTCTGCCCCGCTAAGTCCAATCCCCAAGTGTACTTACGCACGAGGTTGTCGCTCCCGTCGAGTTCCATCAGCATCAGCCAGCCGCCGGCTTCCGTGCCGCCCCAGACGAATTTGCGCTGCACGCTAGGCGACGCCTGCCAGTCGGCGGCCTGGTCGTCCCAGTCGAAGACCTGTTTTTCGATCCGCCGGCCAAGGTAATCATAGGCGAACACGAGTTTCATGATCATCCAGCCGTGCCACCTGGCGGCCGCCTGGATGAGTTCGTTGGTGCACTGCGGGCCAATCGCCAGCGACGCACTGGTAACGCCAGCACGCGGGCGAGTATCGGTATTGTAAGGATAGCCGTTCCCAAGCACAGCCAAGCACCTGCATGCGGGGAGAAGACGGCGTTAGCGATGGTACATAGCGGCACTACAATGACGCACGTGGCCGCGGCTGTAACCATCCACAGGCAGAGAACGGCATGCGTTCCTGTACTCGCTGTTCTGCGCACTGCAATCACGGCCCACATCCCCTGCCACGCCGACACCACGACGAGCAGCACCGGATCGGGATAGCCGCCACATTCAGGCGCGTGGAGCAGCCAGGCCAGTGCGTTGCGATACGCCAGAATAGCTATCCAGTTCAGTGCGCCAACCGCCGTCACGATGCCAACTGTCTTTGCCAACAGGCTCATGGGGCAGCGAGGTCCCCGCAGCAGTCGTACTATCGCGGCAGTCAGGATGACGCCGATAACGAGGCACGCGGCGGCATGCAGATTGAACCGTTGCGTCCACAACCAGTCGTCGTAATGCGGGTGCGCCGCCAGCCATGAATCCCAAGCGGCGAGCACCGCCATCCAAATCAGCCCACAGACAGCAAGAAGCGCGACAATCAGAGCACCAAGGGTAGCTGCGATGCCAGCGCGTGATTCTCTACGCATCATCGCACCAATATCACGTGCTTCTCAACCAGTAGAGCCCATACCCAAACGCGCCGCATCAACAGAATAACACAAGTGCGATGCGGGAAGCCTTGAAAGAAACGCGTACACTTCTCCCAGCGAACGCACAGCCGCCAAAAAGTGTTGAAACCATGCAATCGACCGCTCCATCGTCCAGCGACGTTTGTGCCGCCACAACGCCCGGCCGTCCCGGTTCTTGTGCTTTCGCCGCCAACGCTACGGTGCGATCGATTCCATGCCCCGCTCCGCCAATTCCACCGCCAACTCATGGCTACCGTAGGCCTTGTTGCCGATCGCACGCGCCGGGACCCCTCGCTCAGCATCAAATCGAGCAACCGTCGCACTACCCGGCTCTCGTGCGGCGCCTTCGACATCGCGTCGATCGCCACCGGCAGCCGGCGGGCGTCGACCAGCAGCACCATCTTCACGCCTCTTCCGACCTTCGCGAGCCCCACGCCATGGCCACCGCCCTGCGCCTTGGCAAACGTGCCGTCGATGAAGCACTCGTACAGGCGATAGCCCGCTCGCTCCTCGAGCACGCGGCCAACTTCGTTGTCATCCGCACTTACCTCCTTGGGGCTGGAATGCGTCCTGACTCCTGCGGTGCAAAGCCAAACCGAGGGCAAGACAGGCCACACGCACGTTGTGCGTCCCTAACCCAGTCATTGCAGTTATTGGGGAAAGCCGGCAGGCACGGTGGCATGCTTGCCAAATCGACGCGTGCCAACAACCTGCCCTTCGCCGTGCCATCTCGTCATTGGAAGTCTGTCCCACTGGTTCTCGCCATGCATATGTTCCGTGGCGAAGTTGAAACCTCCCAGCACAAGATGATCGTTTACGACCAACAGCCAATCATCACAGCGTACCAGCTTCACTTCGCCGAGTCGCGCATCATCATCCAAAAGCACCCGCTGCTCGGTGTTGTCACGAACAACTATGAAGTACGAGTAAGTGTGTATAAGCTGCTCATCAGCGATTACCATGAACCGTGTGCCGTCGTCGGCGACCCAAGAAAGTGCTCGCGCGCTCCACAGGCGGGACACAAGGGCAACCCCTGCGACCAGGCAGCTGCACGCAACTACCGCGCGAAAGCCCCAGCGACATCCCGTGCGCTGCTGCGACATCTAAGGACCCACGCGGCCGCCTAACACCCAGGGAGGAGAACTCATTGGATTGCGCGAACTGTTCTTTCGCTGCTCAAGTCGTTTCCTCGCCTCGCAGCACAACTCGCAACAACCTCCATCAATGTTACCGCAAAGCTTCGTCTTGAGGCCGTAGGCGCTGAAACCAGCTTTCAAAGCTTGCCTCTGCTCTGCTGCACTTAGAGTCTTCCAGTGCCTCCCTTGCCCATGCCAAACGTGGTACAAAGCCTCTGCAAAGGACAGCGCCGCATCGTCGATCAGGATCTCTGCACATTTCTCCGGATTAGATGGATTCCTTCCGAATTGGGCCAAGTCCTCATCCAGCTGATGGTCCATGACCCGCATACCCGCGGAGATTCCAAGGCCGCCATCATAGTAGTGCATCGCCGCCCACAGCAAGCCGGCGAAGTGTGCCATGTTGTATGCCCTGTTTGCTTCGAGGCATCGATTGAATCCCAAGTCGGCTCCGCCTGCTGCCAACTGATCGAGCGGAATGAAGTCTTCTCCCCAGCGCCCTTGACCATGAGAGGGTTTCTTGAAGTACCACCATTGGAACCAGCCCGCCCAGCCGTCCCTGTCCGGCACGTAACGACCGGCAAGGTCAGTCGACGCATCGCTCGCGCCAGCCTTCATCAGCAGCGCTTCCACTCGATCCACGAACTCCTCGCAAGCGGACATCAGACCAAAAGGATCATTAAGAACTGTGGGTGAGTTCAGCGCATACACGTACAGATTCAACCCGCCCTGCTCTTCCAGCGGATCCCGGCTGAGCCACCTTCCTAGCCGCGCCGAGTAGTAGCGGTAGCCCCAGTAACCCAGCCCCGTTTCGGCGTCGTGGTATTTGGTGCTGAAGCGGATCGGATTCGCCTCCGCGTAAGTGTAGCCGCTCAGGTGATTTACGACGCCGCCGTACGGGTCGTACTCGTAATGCGCCACGATGGCCGCCGCGGCCGAGCCGGCCGAGAGGTCCAGCACCTGGGCGACGTTGCCGTTGGCGTCGTACGTGAACACGTACTCGCCGGCGTCGACGCCGCCGGATGCGGACCCGCCGCCGACCTGGGCCTGGGCGACCGCCAGCAGCCCGCCGATCCCGCCGGCGGCTTCGAGCGAGTTGCCGGAGCCGTGCTGCCCGGCTAAGTCCAGTCCCCACGTGTACTTACGCACGAGGTTGTCGCTCCCGTCGAGTTCCATCAGCATCAGCCAGCCGCCGGCGTCCGTGCCGCCCCAGACGAATTTGCGCTGCACGCTCGGCGTCGCCTGCCAGTCGGCGGCCTGGTCGTCCCAGTCGAAGACCTGTTTTTCGATCCGCCGGCCGAGGTAATCATAGGCGAACACGAGTTTCTTGTCGCCGGCCTGCGGTGCGGTCGGCGTGACGGAAGTGAGGCGGTTTTCGGCGTCCCAGGCGTATTCGGCCCGCATGCCGGTCGCGCCGGCGTGGCCGGTGAGGTAGGCGACGAAGGCGTCGATGTCGAGGCTGTTGAGCAGGCCGTCGCCGTTCATGTCGCCGTTGAGCGGGTCGCAGGTGGGGTACTGGGCGGCGTAGGCGGCGGGGTTGGTGCGAGGAATGTCTTGACGCTGTGCGGGGCAGTCGTATGATCTTGCACATGTTGGACCCCACCATCCGCTCCAAGATCGTCTCCGAGGCTTTCACATTCGATGATGTGCTGCTGATCCCGGCCCGGGCGACGGTGCACCCGCGGGAGATTGATGTCGGCACGCAGTTTACGCGCGGGATCCGCATCAACATCCCGCTCATCAGCGCGCCGATGGACACGGTCACGGAGAGCAGCCTGGCCATTGCGCTGGCCCAGGAAGGCGGCATTGGCGTTATTCACCGCAACCTGCCGATCGAGGTGCAGACCCGCGAGGTGCACAAGGTCAAGCGCTCCGAGAGCGGCGTGATCCTGGACCCGGTGACGCTGGGGCCGAATGACTCCGTGGCCCGAGCCGAGGAGATCATGCGGCTGCACAATGTGAGCGGCATTCCGATCGTGCGCGGCGACCACAAGCTGGTCGGGATTCTGACCCGCCGCGACCTGAAATTCCTGGAATCACTCAACAAGCGTATCGACGAGGTGATGACGTCCGAGGGCTTGGTGCAGGCCCCGCCGGACACGACGCTGGACGACGCCGAGGCCATTCTGAAGCGGGCCAAGGTCGAGAAGCTGTTGCTGGTGGATGGGCAGGGGCGCCTGGCCGGGCTGATCACGATGCGGGACATTGAGCGGTCGCGTGAGTTCCCGCAGCGCAGCAAGGATGAGCGTGGTCGGCTGCGGGTCGGGGCGGCGATCGGCGTGCACGACTACGAGCGCGCCGAGCAGCTCATCGAGGCGGATGTTGATGTGATCGTCGTCGATACGGCGCATGGTCACAGCGACGCCGTGATCGAGACGGTCAAGGCGCTGCGTAAGCGGCATAAGATCGAGATCGTGGCCGGCAACGTGGCGACTTCGGAGGGGGCCCGCGACTTGATCGAGGCGGGTGCCGACGCGGTCAAGGTAGGCATCGGGCCGGGGGCGATTTGCACGACGCGGGTGGTTGCGGGGGCCGGCATTCCGCAGATAACGGCCATCCTGGACGTGGCAAGCGTAGCGGATGTGCCGATCATTGCCGATGGCGGCATCCGCTTCAGCGGCGACATTGTCAAGGCGCTGGCGGCGGGGGCGTCCAGCGTGATGGTTGGCTCGCTCTTCGCCGGCCTGGATGAATCCCCCGGGCAGCTTGTTCTGTGGAAGGGGCGGCGGTACAAGGAATACCGCGGCATGGGCTCGATCGCGGCCATGTTGGCCGGCAGTGCCGACCGCTATGGCCAGTCGGCCGATCAGCCGAAGAAGATGGTGCCCGAGGGCGTGGAGGGCCGCGTGCCCTACCGTGGGCGGCTTGGCGAGTATGTGTACCAGCTTGTCGGTGGCATTCGACAGGGGATGGGCTACTGCGGCGTGCGGACGGTCGATGAGCTGCGCGAACGGGCGCGCTTCGTCCGGGTCACGCCGGCCGGCGTGGCGGAATCCCACCCGCATGACGTCATGATCACAAAGGAACCGACCAACTATGAAATCGGGATTGACCACTCGATCGACGTGTAGGGCCACGTTCGGCTTCACGCTGGCGGTGGCGCTGAGCGGGCTGTTGCCGGCTGGCGGCTGCGCGCGCATCCCGAACCAGTTTCGCGAGGATGGCCCCTCGGTGACGGCTGACTGGCTGACGCCCACCGCGGCCGACATCATGCCGCGCATCGACCCGGCCGAGCAGACCAGCCGGGGCTGGGAGCCAACGGTGGTATACGTGGAGAGCGGCGCCATCAGCCATGAACCGCTCTACTTCGAGGATCCGTTTGTCGAGAAGAGCCACGGCCGCACGGATGAAACGCACCCGCGGAACGTCTATCGCCTCGGCTGGGAGGACTATGTGGCGTTTCCGTACGGCCCGGCTCGCTTCACGCTCAACTGGCTGCTGCTGCCGGTTAGTGCCGCTGTTACGCCGCCCTGGGCGCTGATGGAAAGCGACGGGCGTATCAGCAAGCAGATCTTCTGGTACGACCACGACGCCGAACGGCTGCGGTAGCGGCCGGCGGGTGGTTGCCGGGCAGCAATGCTCGGTGGGCCCAGGCGTTCAGATCGGGAGGAACTGCCATGGACGCCCCGGAGCTTCGCGATGTGCTTGATTTCGCTGTGGAGGCGGCCCAGATGGCCGGCGCCTTCACGCTGGCGCATTTCGGTTCGAACGTATCGTACGAGCTGAAGGCCGATAACTCGCCCGTGACCGTGGCCGACCGCGGCGCCGAGGAGCGCCTGCGCAGCCGCATTGCCTCGGCCTATCCGCGGCACGGAATTCTAGGTGAGGAGTTTGGCGAGAAGCCCGGCACGGCGCCGGCGCGCTGGATCATCGACCCGATCGACGGCACGTTCTCATTTATCAGCGGCGTCCCGCTCTACAGCGTGCTGGTGGGCTTCGAGTGGGAGGGGGAGATGCTGGCCGGCGTGATTCACCTGCCGGCCCTGGGCGAGACGGTTTATGCCGCGCGCGGGTTGGGGTGCTGGCATAATGGACGGCGGGCGTACGTATCGAATGTGGGCGAGTTGGCGGACGCTCGCCTGTCGGCGACCAGCACGAAACTGTTCGAGCAGCGCGGCTGCCTGGATGTCTACGACCGACTCCGCCGGGCGTGCCGCACGGACCGGGGTTGGGCTGATGCGTATGGCTACGCGTGTGTGGCGACTGGGCGTGTCGAGATTGTGCTGGACCCGATAATGAGCGTGTGGGACAATGCGGCGTTGCTGCCGATTGTGACCGAGGCGGGCGGAAGTTTCACGGACTGGTCCGGCCGGCCGACTCATTTGGCCAGTGAGGCCCTGGCCACGAACGGGCTGCTGTTCGACGAAGTGATGGCGAAGCTGGGTGGCAGGGAGGCGGATCGGTAGGTTCGTGCGGGTGGGTAGTTGGCAGCGTGCGCTGCGTCAACAGTTCGGCTAGTGTTGTCCGGCGGCTTGTTATGGGAGGATGCGGCGTGAAGGGGAAACGTGGCACGTGGGCAAGTGGCACGCGCGTGAGGCAGCTTCGCAGGATGGTCTATATGGCGGGGCTGGCGTTGTGTTTGTTGGGGGCCTGCCCCGAAATCGGGGCGGATCCAGCGGGCCTTAATGCTGACCAGCAGGCGCGGTCAACGCGAACCTGCGCGGAACCGGCTCAGGGTGCGGCGTGGCGGGCGGCAACGCTGAGGTTGCTCAACCAAGAACGCGCGGCCCATGATGTGCCGCCGCTGGCTCACAATGCGGTGCTGGAAGACCAGGCGAATCAGTATGCCTGCGAGATGATCGAGTGCGACTTCGTGGCGCATGTGAATCCCTGCACGGGCACGACGCTACGGGATCGCTCGATCGAATTCGGATATAATGGCACGATTATCGGCGAGAACCTGGCGTCCGGGCACGAGAGTCCGGCCGAGGCGGTCAGCGCCTGGATGGCCAGCACGGCCGGGCACCGCGAGGCCATTCTCGACGTGCGTTTCACGGAGGTGGGCGTGGGTATTCGGGCCGGCGGCGCCGATGGGCTATATTGGGCCCTGGAGTTCGGCCGCCCGCAGCAGTTCGTGGCCGCCTGCCTCGTGCCGCCGGACGCGGACGCATGGGCGGATGAGTTGATTGACCTGATCAACGCGGAGCGCAGCGCGCGCGGCCTTGCTCCCTTGGCCCTGAACGCCGCGCTGGAAGCCCAGGCCGGCGAGTTCACCTGCGAGCTGATCGACTACGCGTTCTTCTCGCACTGTAATCCCAGCACCGGCGTGACGCTGGGGCAGCGTGCAAGTACCGCCGGGTACGACTACCTGCTGATCGGCGAGAGCATCGCGCGCGGCTACGCGACTCCTGCCGAGGTCTTCGAGCATTGGCTGACCGGGTCGTCGGACTATGAGAACATTCTTGAGCCGCGTTTCGTTGACATCGGCATTGCCGTTCGCACGCACGGCGGCTACCAGGTCTACTGCGTGGCGGTATTCGGGCAGCCGCGGTAGCGGGCCGCCCGCCGGCCGCAGATTCCCCGTGTTGTGAGCGCCCGCACCAGTTGCTAGCATATCGAGCCGACCGGGTCCCAGGGTCAGCGGGCCCGTTCTACGGCGCAAGGAGTTAATTTTGCAGTCAGCCAAGAAGCAGAATCGTTACCAGTTCACCTCTGAATCAGTCAGCATGGGTCATCCGGACAAGGTCGCCGATCAGATCTCCGACGCCGTCCTGGACGCCATGCTCGAGCAGGACAAGTACTCGCGCGTGGCTTGTGAGACGCTCGTGTCCACGGGAATGGTCGTCGTCGCGGGCGAAGTGACGACCAGCGCCTACGTCGAGATTCCCGACGTAGTTCGCGCGACTATCAAGGAAATCGGCTACACGTCCGGCGACATGGCCTTCGATTGCGAGTCGTGTTGCGTCCTGACGTCGATCAAGCGACAGTCGCCCGATATCGCCCTGGGCGTTGACCGCGACGGGGCCGGTGACCAAGGCATGATGTTCGGCTTCGCTTGTCGGGAGACGCCCGAGCTGATGCCGCTGCCGATTCACCTGGCCCACCGCATCATGGAGCAGCATGTGCATGCGCGGCGGGAGGGCGTTGTTCCGGGTCTGCGGCCGGACGCCAAGAGCCAGGTGACCGTGTCGTACGAGGGCAACACGCCCGTGCGCGTTGATACGCTGGTCCTGTCCACGCAGCACGACAAGTCCTGGAACGAGCGGCAGGGGGAGCTTAAGACGCAGGTCACCAAGCACATCCTCAAGCCGGTGCTGAACGACTGGTGGCGCGATGATATTACTGTGCACGTCAACCCGACGGGCCGTTTCGAGATCGGCGGCCCGCACGGCGATTGCGGCCTGACCGGACGCAAGATCATCGTCGATACTTACGGCGGCCGGGGCCGGCATGGCGGCGGCGCCTTCTCCGGCAAGGACCCCACCAAGGTGGACCGTTCGGCTACTTACATGGCGCGCTACATTGCCAAGAACGTGGTCGCGGCCGAGCTCGCCGACGTGTGCGAGGTCCAGGTTTCCTACGCCATCGGCGTGGCCGAGCCAACCAGCATCAACGTCGAAACGTTCGGCACGGGCCGGGTTGATGAAGAAATGCTGTGTTGCGCGATCCGCGAGGTCTTTCCGCTTACGCCGCGAAAGATCATTGAACACCTCGACCTGCGCCGGCCGATTTATCGGGAGACGGCGCGGCACGGGCATTTTGGACGCTCCTTGCCGACGTTCACGTGGGAGAAGTGCGACCAGGTTGACGCGCTGCGTCGCGCGGCAAAGATATAGTATGTGTGCGGCGGATTCGTGCGTGGTTAGGCGGCGGTGAGGCCGGTCAGGACAGGTCAGCATGGTTGTTGTGAACTCTGAAGACCCGGTTGCCGCACTGCGGGAGTTGACTTCTCGGATATATGCGATCCGAGACTCTCTTTGACTTGCCCGGCAAGTCCGCCCGTATTGCACAACTGGCCCGTGAGATGGAGCGGCCGGACTTCTGGGGGAACCAGGAAGCGGCGCGCCAGGTGGTCCAGGAGCTGAAGGGTCTGCGCGGCCAGGTCGAGCCGGTGCAGGAGTTGCTGTCGCGTGCCGAGGACGCGGCCGTTCTGCTCGAACTGGCCCAGGAGCAGGACGACGAGGAGTCGCAGAGCGAGGTGCAGCGCGAGCTGGCCCGCCTGGCGGCGCGCACGGACCAGGTCGAGCTACTGACGCTCCTGGGCGGCGAGAACGACCAGCGTCCGTGCTTCCTGAGCATCCAGGCGGGCGCCGGCGGGGTGGACTCCTGCGACTTCGCCGAGATGCTGCTGCGCATGTACCTCATGTACTTCGAGCGGAACGGGTATGACGTCAGCGAGGTGGACCGCCGGGCCGGTGAAGAAGCCGGCATCCAGTCGGTCACGCTGCACGTCGCGGGCCCTTACGCCTACGGCTATTTATCCTGCGAGATCGGCGTGCATCGCCTGGTTCGCATCAGCCCGTTCAACGCCCAGGGCAAGCGCCAGACGTCATTCGTGGGCGTTGATGTGCTGCCGGAGATCGAGACGGCCGAGGTCGAACTGGCTGAGGGCGACTTGGATATCGAGTGTTTCCGGCGGGCTTCGGGCGCGGGCGGGCAGAACGTCAACAAGGTGGCCACGGCTGTCCGCGTCCGGCACAAGCCCACCGGCGTCATGGTCGAATGCACCAACGAGCGCAGCCAGTCGCAGAACAAGCGCGTCGCCCTGGCCCTGTTGAAGTCCAAGCTCGAACGGCTGGAGCAGACCAAGCGCGACGCGGAACTAGCCAAGATTTACAGTGAGAAGGGCGACATCGCCTGGGGCAACCAGATTCGCAACTACGTCCTGCACGGCTCGACGATTCACGTCAAGGACTTGCGGACCAACCTGGCATTCGGCGACACGCAGCGCGTTTTGGACGGCGACATCCAGCCGTTCATAGACGCACGCCTGCGCCAACGACTCAAGAGCGGCTAAGCCCTGCCGCAGCGCAACAGCCCTCGCCTGCCTGGTCTGGTGTCACACGCCGCCGGCCGGCTCAGGCCTCGATCAGCATGCGGGCTGGATTCTCCATGCACTGCTTGATGCGTTTGAGAAACGTGACGGATTCCTGCCCGTCGATGATGCGGTGGTCGTAGGTCAGCGCGAGATACATCATCGGGCGGATCACGACCTGCCCGTCACGGACGACCGGACGCTCCTGGATCGCGTGCAGCCCGAGGATCGCGCTTTGCGGCGGGTTCACGATCGGCGTGGACAGCAGTGAGCCATACACGCCCCCGTTGCTGATCGTGAACGTGCCGCCCTGCAATTCCTCGACGGTCACCCGCCGGTCACGGGCGCGCGTGGCCAGGTCGGCAACGGCCCGTTCGATCTCGGCGAAGCTGAGGCGTTCGGCGTTGCGAATCACCGGCACGACCAGCCCGCGGTCGGTGCCCACGGCGACGCTGATGTCGAAGTAGTTCTTGTAGACGATGTGCGGCACTGGGCGGCCGTCCGAGCCGGGCAGCGCGCGTATCTCCGCGTTCACCGCCGGAATCAGCTTCAGTGCGTCAATGGCCGCCTTAACGAAGAACGACATGAACCCCAGCCGCACGCCGTACTTCCCCTGAAACTCCTCCTGGTGCTGCGTGCGCAGGGCGACGATGCCCGACATGTCGCATTCGTTGAAGGTCGTCAACAGGGCGGCGGACTGCTGTGCCGCCATCAGCCGCTCGGCGATACGCCGCCGCAGCATGCTCATCGGCACGGCTTCTTCTTCACGTCCCTCGGTCGTGAGCGGCTCCGCCTGCGCGGGTGTTGCCGGCGGTTCCGCGGCGAGCCGGACGTGTTGCTCGACGTCTTCCTTCAGTAGTCGGCCGCCGGGGCCGGTGGCCGCGACTTCGGCCGGCTGGAGGTTACGCTCGGCCAGGGCCCGGCGGGCGGCGGGCATGACGTGCGGCTCGGCGGCGGTGGCCGCGGCCGGGCGCGCCGCCCCGTTTGGTGCGGACTGCGCCGCGTGCGCGGTTTCCTGCGCTTCACTGGCGACCGGAGCGGTGCCTGTCTCGTCGATGACGCAGATGATGTCACCGACGCGGGCCAGTTCGCCGGTTTGCTTGAGCAGCTTGGTGATAACGCCGCTGACGGGGGCGGGCAACTCCAGCGAGGCCTTGTCGGTCTCGATCTCGGCGACGATCTCATCCTGGCGAACGTAGTCGCCGACGGACTTCAGCCAGGCGCCGATCTGCACTTCGCTGATCGACTCGCCGGACTCCGGTATCTTGAGCTCAACGGCCATGGTTTCGGATCCCTCTTGCCAGCCGCCGCGTACGAATGCTAACACGCGGCGACTCGGCGGGGTATTGGCGGCGTCAGATTCCAGCGAAAGCGGCCTCGAGGAGTTCCTGCTGCTCGAGCTTGTGAGCCGCCGCCGAGCCCGTGGCCGGGCTGGCCGAGGCCGGCCGATACACGCCCTGGAACCTGAAGCGTCGCAACACGGTGGAGCCAAACGTGTGCAGCACGTAGCGCCAGGCGCCCATGTTCTCGGGTTCCTCCTGCACCCAGCAGACGGACGTGCCATCGGGGTAAGGCCGCAGGGTGTCGCCGAGCAGATCGTGCGCCAGCGGATAGAGCTGCTCCAGACGCACAATCGCCACGTCGCCACGCTGCCGGGTCGCGCGCTGCTGGGCCAACTCGTAGTAGATCTTGCCGCTGCACAGCAGTACGCGGCGAGTGTCCGCCGGGCTTGACGTCTGGTCCGGCAGAATGCGCTGGAACGTGCCGCCGGTCAGATCGTCCAGGCTGGACGTGGCCCGGCCGTGGCGCAGCATGCTCTTGGGTGTCAGCACGACCAGCGGCTTGCGCCATGGCCGCAGCGCCTGCCGGCGCAGCGCGTGGAAGTACTGGGCCGGCGTCGTCGGCACGATAACCTGGATGTTCTCTTCAGCGGCCAGCACCAGGAAGCGCTCCAGCCGCGCGCTGGAGTGTTCCGGCCCCTGTCCTTCGTAGCCGTGCGGCAGCAGCAGGACCAGCCCGCTGAGGCCGTGCCACTTGTCCTCGGCACTGGCGATGAACTGGTCGATGATGACCTGGGCGGCGTTGGCGAAGTCGCCGAACTGGGCTTCCCACAGCACGAGCGCATCGGGATAGCCGATGCTGTAGCCATACTCGTAGCCCAGCACGCCCGCCTCGGACAGCGGGCTGTTGTAGATCTCGACGGGTGCCTGGTCGGGGGCCAGGTGCTGTAGCGGTGCGTGGGTGTGGCCGTCCTCACTGTCGTGCAGTACGGCGTGCCGGTGGCTGAACGTGCCGCGCTGCGAATCCTGGCCGGACAGCCGCACGCGAATGCCTGCTGTGGCCAGCGTGGCGAAGGCCAGCCGCTCGGCCGTGGCCCAGTCCAATGGGTGTTCGCCGCGCGCCATGCGACGCTGGAGTTCAAGCAGGCGCCGGGTTTTACCATGCGGGTGGAAATCGGCCGGCAGAGTCATGAGGCGTTCGAGCAGCGTCACCAGTTGTTCGCGCGGCACGCCCGTTTCGACTTCGGGCACGCCGGCTTCAGGGCCGCCCCGGTAATTGCTCCAGACCCGCCCCAGGATGCTGGGCCGGTGAGGCGGTGCGGCGGCGGTTTGGAGGCCGGCGAGTTCTGCTTCGAGCTGCGCCCGGCTACGGGCGGCGATCTCATCGGCCTCGGCGGCGGTCACCTCATTGAGCTTGAGCAGGTGCTCCAGATAGCCCGCGCGCACGGATTTGCGCTGCGTGATGGCGCGATACATGAGCGGCTGCGTGAAGGCGGGCTCGTCGCCCTCGTTGTGGCCGTACCGGCGGTAGCAGTACATGTCGATAACGACGTCGCGGCGGAAGCACTCACGGAAGTCCAGGGCCAGCCGAACGACGGCGGCGACGGCCTCGGGGTCCTCGCCGTTGACGTGGAAGATCGGGCTTTGCAGCATCTTGGCCACGTCAGTCGCGTATGGGCTCGAGCGGGCCTGCGCGGCGTCCGTCGTGAAGCCGATCTGGTTGTTGACGATCACGTGCAGCGTGCCGCCGACGCGATAGCCGGGCAACTCGCTGAGATTCAGCGTCTCCTGAACTATGCCTTCGCCGGCGAAAGCCGCGTCGCCGTGGATCAGGATCGGCATGCAGCGGCCGCCGTCCATGTCCCCCAGGCGGTCCTGCTTGGCACGGCAGCGGCCCAGAACCACCGGGTTGACGTATTCGAGGTGGCTGGGGTTGAAGGCCAGCGCCACGTGGACCGAGCGGCCGTCCGGCGAGGTCCAGTCGCCGTGATAGCCGAGGTGGTACTTCACGTCGCCGCCGCCGATGTGCAAACGCGCGTCGCGGTCTGCGAACTCGCGGAAGATCAGGCGCGGGCCCTTGCCGACGATGTTGGCCAGGACGTTCAGACGTCCGCGGTGGGCCATGCCGATGACGACCTCGTCCAGGCCCTGCTGGCAGGCGCGCGTGATGGCCAGATCCAACAGGGGAATGAGGCTTTCCGCCCCTTCCAGCGAGAAACGCTTGGCTCCGACATACTTGCGTTGGATGAACTCTTCGAAGACGACGGCGTCCGTCAGGCGTGTGAGTATGCGAACCTGCTCATCGTGGGTCAGCTTGACGCGGTTCTCCGTGCCTTCCATGCGGTTCTGAAGCCACTCGCGCGCCTCGTAGATGTCGATATGCATGAACTGCACGCCGATCGAGCGGCAGTAGGTGGCGCGCAGCAGGTCGATGATCTCGCGCAGCGTGCGGACTTCGGCTCCATGGATCGTGCGGCTGGAGAAGGGGCGGTCCAGGTCGTCCGGGGTGAAGCCGTAGAAGGAGGGATCCAGTCGCGGGGCGGGCGAACGCGGGCGGCCCAGCGGGTCGAGCCTGGCCAGCTTGTGCCCGCGGACGCGGTAAGCCCGCACCATCTGGTCCACCCGGTCCTGGAGCGCCGCCGGGCTGGGGGCCGTCGCGGCCGGCCCGGCCGGCCGGGGCGCGGGCGGATTGAAAATGCTGGTCGGCCGAAAGGTGGGATAGGAGCGTAGATCGCAGATGGGCTGACCGTCGCCGTTGGCTAGGCTGGCGAAGTACCGTTGCCAGTGCAGCGGGACACTGCGGGCGTCCCGCAGGTAGTCCGCGTAGAGGTCCTCGACGAATGGCAGGTTGATGCTGTTGGGCGGATCCGGCAGTGTGCTCATCGACATCATCCGGGCACAGGGCTGCGCGGCTGCCCCGGTCGTCCGTGCCAACGCCGTCCGGTCCCGCGCGGACCGCTAATTCGTATTCTAGCGGCAGACGGCTGGGTGTCCGGCGGCGCGCAGGCGCGCCATCGTCTCCTGCGCGATTCGCTGCAGGGCTGCGCTGTACACGCGGCGAAAGTGTGTAGCCGGGAGGTGCCGGCTTGCCCCATCGACGCGGACCAGGGCCGGAACGACATAGTAAGCCGTTAGGGCGCATAAGCTTAACGACTAAACTCTCGTCCGTGGTCGTCACGCCGTGCCGGGCCCGGGAAACCAGCGAATGCCGACACGTTGTCACGGAGGGGCGCCGCCGCGAATGTCAATCGGCGCGGGCGATTCCGACGTCGTACCGGTTCGAGTAACATCTCCGCTTGGGCTGTTCTGACCAGCTTATACGACAGGACGTGGAGAGAATCTTGAGCGAGCTGCTTGGAGAGCAGAGTGACGCCCGGCGGCGATCGGAGCGGCGAGTAGCGATTGACACCTTCGCCGCACAGCATCTGCCGGGTGAGAATCAAGATCTGTTCAAGGAGATGCTGGTAACTCTGTGCCGGCTGGCACGGGACGGCGCCAACCGCGGCGAAGTCAAGCTGCTGAACAAGGCTCTGGCGGAATTGCGTTACGCCCTGCGCGTGTTCGCGCCCTATCGCAGCATTCGCAAGGTCAGCGTGTTCGGGTCAAGCCGCACGCCCGAGGGGGATCCTGATTACGAGGCGGCGGTGGCCTTCGCCCGGCAGATGGGGCAGCGCAACTGGATGGTAATCACCGGGGCCGGCGACGGAATCATGAAGGCCGGGCACCAGGGGGCCGGGCGGGCCGCCAGCTTTGGCGTTGCGATCCGGCTGCCGTTTGAGCAGAAGACCAACCAGGTCATTGCGGCCGACGAGAAGCTGGTCAATTTCCGCTATTTCTTCACGCGCAAGCTGATATTCATCAAGGAGGCCTCGGCCGTGGCCCTGTTTCCCGGCGGGTTTGGGACGCAGGACGAGGGGTTCGAGGCGCTGACGCTGATACAGACCGGCAAGGCGCCGGTGATCCCGATCGTGCTGGTGGAGCGGCCGGGCGGCACGTACTGGCTGCAATGGCGGGCCTACGTGGCGGCCGAGCTGCTGCGGACCGGCATGATCGTGGAGCAGGACATGGACCTGTTCACGATCACCGACAGCGTGGACAAGGCCGTGAACGTCGTGTGCGATTTCTATCGCAACTACCACTCGATGCGCTTCGTGGGGAGCGAACTGGTGCTGCGGATGCAGTCGCCTCTGGCGCCCCAGACGCTGGAGCGGCTGAACGACCAGTTCGGCGACATCGTTGAGCAGGGGCGGATCGAGCAATGTGCCGTGCTGCCGGGCGAGGACGGAGAGTACGCCGAACTGCCCCGCCTGAAGCTGGTTTTCGACCGCAAGAGCACGGGTCGGCTGCGGCGGTTGATCGACGTGGTGAACGCCGAGCCGCCGGCCCGCGCGGCCGGGGGGTAGGGCGGGCGGCTGAGGCGTCCGGGCCGGGGAGCCGTGGGTCCCTGAAAAAATGGGGTTTTCTCGGCCTTCTCTTCAAAAACCCCTTGACTTGTAGGGTGAAACGTGACACAAGGTTGCGCGGAGTTTCCAATTCCGCCGGCGCGGTTTGGCGGGCGCGTGGTTGCCCCGTGGGTACCAGGCCCGCTGGAAACATGTTTTTGGTTCGAATGCGGATTGTTCGAGTTTAACAGCGGACAGCGGTGCAAGCAGTTGGCACCGGCTCTGTCCGGGAGGATCAGCAAGGATGGCTAAGGCTAAGAAGAAGGCGAAGACGGCGACAGTAGCGAAGAAGCCCCGGACGAAGTCGGAGATTTTTGCGGAGCTGGCTCAACACGCCGACCTCACACGCAAGCAGGTCGCGGCAGTGTTCGACGGCATGGCCGGCCTGTTGAAGGTGGACCTGGCCCGCGGCCCCGGCGTGTTCACTGTGCCCGGGCTCATGAAGGTCACGGTCACCAAGAAGCCGGCGGTCAAGGCGCACACGCGCCCCGACCCGTTCCACCCGGGCGAGATGATGAGGGTCAAGGCCAAGCCCGCGCGGAAGGTCGTGAAGGTCCGGCCGCTCAAGGCCCTGAAGGACATGGTCTAGACAGCCATTCCAGGGCGCTCCAGCCTCTGGATGTGGCGTGGCGCGGGTGTTCCGCTTCGGCGTCTTACTCGCGCCGGCCCGCTGAGTCAGGGGTCGCCGGGAACAGGCTTTCAGTCGGCGGTCGTGCGGCGTCCGCTCGCCGGGGCGGACGCCGTCGATCCCAGCGGGCGGGTCGGCTCGCCGCGGCGTCACGCGGGGTCGTGTACTGTCAATTGACCCCCCTGCTAGGGCGCGCCGGTCAGGGGTTGTCCGGTGGCGGGTAGTCGTCTTCGCGCGGCTCCTGCTCCTCCTTCTGTCGCTGCCGGATCTCGTCGCGCAGCCGCGCGGCGGTCTCGAAGTCCTCATTCTGGATCGCTTCTTCGAGCTGTTCCTGCAGCGTGCCGGCGATGTTGTATTCGTCCCGGAGGCGCTGCGCCAGCTCGCGCAGAAACAGCACGCCGGGATCCTGCTCGCGCTGCTCCTCGTCCAGCCCCATGTCGTCCAGCAGAGTCAGGAGCTGCTGCTCGGCCTGCTCGGCCGCCTCGACGGCCGCATCGTAGCGACTCTGAACCACCGCGATCTGCGTGCGCAGCCGGCCGGCGTGGAATAGCAATGCTGGCCGCAGCGCGACGGCGCTGCCGCCCAGCCGATAGCCGGGGGCTGCCCGGGCCAAGTCGATGCATCTCAGACAGTAGTCAATATCCCGCAACGCCTGCCGCAGGTGTGTGGCGGCCGTCTCCGGCTCCTGGTTGACCAGGGCTTCCTCGGCCAGGTCGCTGAACGCGAGTCGGCGATAGTTCACCTGGTAGATTTCGCGCTCCAGTTCGCGCCAGTCGTCCGGCTCCGGCTGGCCGGTCTCCAGGCGCTGCTCGTGCAGGATGAAGTCCAGCACGCGCGGAAATCCCCGGTAGCGCTGCCCGTCCGGACGCCCGTCCGGAAACATCTGCATCACGCCCAGGTCAACCCGCAACTGCACAAGCTCCACGCCGTCGCAACCGACAATCAGGCGAGCGCAAATCTCGCCCGTACTGTGGTCCCAATCCGCGGTGAGTTCTTGCAGGTCCAGTGACATTGCACGCCCTGTGTCCGAGGACGACCGGTGTATCGACCGGTTCCCGCACGGCCTGCAATGCCTACGCACGCCCGGGAACGTGGCCACGGATGGCGCCCCGCGGCGGCGAGGATTGATCGGACGCGGATGGGGCAGCCCAGCCGTTTCCCGCTGTAAGCGTTGGCCCCGGTTTGAACACCCGCCCAGCCGATAGGCGTCCCGCTAGTTGCCCTTCAACTGACTGACAATATCGCTGACCATCTTCTTGGCGTCGCCGAACAGCATGACCGTGTTCTCCAGGAAGAACAGCGGGTTGTCGATGCCGGCGAAGCCCGGGTTCAGGCTGCGCTTGCAGACCATCACCGTGCGCGCCCGGTCAACGTCGAAGATCGGCATGCCGGCAATCTGGCTGTCCGGCCGCCGGGCGTCGGGGTTGACGACGTCGTTGGCACCGATAATCAGGGCCACGTCGCACTGGTCCATTTCCGAGTTGAGCTCCAGGTCGGCCAACTGCTCGTAAGGGACGTTCGCCTCCGCCAGCAGCACGTTCATGTGCCCCGGCATGCGCCCCGCCACCGGGTGCACACCGTACTTGACGTCAATGCCCTTCTTGGCCAGCAGGCCGGCCATCTCGGCGACCGCGTGCTGAGCCTGGGCGACGGCCATCCCGTACCCGGGAATGATGAACACCCGCTGTGATGCTTCGAGAACCATGGCGGCCTCTTCGGCGTCCATTTGCCGGACCGTCTTGCCCTCGGCCGACGTGGCGCCGGCCGCGGCGACGTCCTGGCCGAAGCCGCCCGCCATGACATTGAAGAACGAGCGGTTCATGGCCTTGCACATTATTCTGGTCAGGATCAGGCCCGAGGCCCCCACCAGCGAACCGCTGATGATCAGCCCCGTGTTGTGCAGCACAAAGCCCGCGGCGCAGGCCGCCAAGCCCGAATACGAGTTCAGCAGGGACACCACGACGGGCATGTCGGCCCCGCCGATGGGAATCGTGATCAGTACGCCCAGGACGGCCGCGACCAGGATGATCAGCAGGACCGCCCATTGAGCCCCCGGGTTGCCCGCCAGGGCGACTGCGAGCAGGATGGTCACCGCCAGCAGCGCCAGGTTGAGCAGGTGCCGCAGCGGCAGGATCAGCGGGTTACCCAGGCGAATGCCACGGATCGTCAGCCCGCGCAGCTTGCCGAACGCGATGCAACTGCCGGTGAAAGTTACCATGCCGATCAGCAACGTCAGCGCGATCGTGATGCGGCTGTCCAGCAGGTGCTCGTGGACGTCGATCCGCCAGTATTCGGCCATCGCGACCACCGCCGACGCCAGCCCGCCCGAGCCGTTAAACAAGGCCACCATCTCCGGCATGCCCGTCATCGGCACGCGCCTGGCCGCGATCAGCCCGATGGTCCCGCCCACGACAAAGCCGGCGATGATGACCGGCCAGCCAATATCAGCCTTGCTGACCAGCGTCACCACCACGGCGATCAACATGCCCAGTGCGGCGACCAGGTTGCCGCGCCGCGCCGTCCGCGGCGACGAGAGCATCTTCAGGCCGAACACGAAGAATATCGCGGCTACCGCATAGATGAGGTCGACCAGAAAGCCGCGCACGTCTCCGGCCGCAGCCTCCGTCAGGATCTGGGGATCCGTCTGAGCGAGCAGCATGCCAAGCGGCCACGTGAGCATCATGTGCGACCCTCCTACTTCCGCTTGAACATGGCCAGCATGCGGTCGGTGACCACGAAGCCGCCCACGACATTGACCGTTGCGAAAACCATGGCCAGGAAGCCGAACACGTACTTGACCCAGCCCTCGGCCGTGCCGGCGATCAGCAGGGCGCCGACGATGGTGATGCCGGAAATGGCGTTGGACCCTGACATCAGCGGCGTGTGCAAAGTGGCCGGCACCTTGGAGATCACCTCAAAGCCCAGCACAATCGCGAGCAGGAACACCACCAGGTGAACCCCCAGCGGTCCGAGAATATCCTGCGTCGTCGCCAGCAGCGCGAACATCTCTGTCATGATTAGCCCTCACCGCCTTCCAGAGCCTTGCGGGTCGGCTCATGGCGGACCTGCCCCTCATGCGTAATCAGGGCGCCCGCGATGATCTCGTCTTCCAGGTCCAGGTTGAACCGGTTGTCCTTCCAGAACTCGAGCACGAACGTCGTCAGGTTGCGCGAGTACAGCATGCTCCCATGCAGCGGCATCTCGGCCGGCAGGTTCAGCGGCGCGCAGATCTTCACGCCGTGCTCGACCACCGTCTGCCCCGGCTTGGTCAACTCGCAGTTGCCGCCGGCGGTGGCCGCCAGGTCAACAATCACCGCGCCCGGCTGCATATGCCGGACCATCTCACTCGTAATGAGCTTGGGCGCCTTGACCCCGCCGATCAGCGCCGTGGCAATCACGACGTCGCTCGCGGCGCACTGGGCTGCGATCAGCTCCGCCTGCTTGCGGTAGAAATCCTCCGACAGTTCCTTGGCGTAGCCGCTGGCCGTCTGGGCGTCCTCCTCGCTCTCCACGCCAACGAACTTGGCCCCCAGGCTCTGGATCTGCTCGGCCACCGCGCTGCGTGTGTCCGTCGCGGTCACCGTGCCGCCCAACCGGCGGGCCGTGGCGACGGCCTGCAAGCCCGCCACGCCGGCACCGATGACAAACACCTTAGCGGAGAAGATCGTGCCCGCCGCGGTCATGAACATCGGGAAGTACTTGGGCAGCTCCTGGGCGGCGATCAGGACGGCCTTATAGCCCCCGATGTTGGCCATCGAGGACAGCGTGTCCATGGATTGGGCGCGCGTCGTGCGGGGAATCGCGTCCGTGGCCAGGGCGCTGATCCTGCGCTCGACCAGCTTCCTGACCATCGGCAGGTTCACTGTCGGCAGCAGCGTACCCAGCAGCATGGCCCCCGGCCGCATGAGGTCAACCTCGTGCCGACCCAGCCCGGGATGGTCCGTTGGCGGCTGCACCTTGAGCACCAGGTCGGCATTCCCGAGCAGAGCTGCAACGTCCGGCTCGATCGTCGCGCCGGACTCCTGATAGGCCGCGTCGAACAGGAACGCCGATTCGCCGGCGTCGCGCTCGACGACCACCTCGATTCCGGCCTTGACCAGCTTCTTCACTGACTCGGGCGCCAGGGCGACACGTTGTTCGTCCGCCCGGACCTCTTTGGGCACTGCGATTCTCATGACGACCTCGTCCTCAGATGCGGGCAAGCAGACGCCGCGGCACCGTTCGGCGCCAACCATGGTGGATGTACACAGTAGTATATCCGCGAAGATTCCGTTCGAAAGGCAGGGCCGGCCGCCGCCGCGCGTGGCTGGTTCGCTACGTCGCCGCCCGGTACAACCCGGTGTCGTTGATGTATGCGGCGACCGGGTCGGGCACCAGCCAGCGGATGCTGTGGCCGGCACTCACGCGGGCGCGCACGTCCGTGGCACTGATGTCTATCAGTGGGCTGGCGACGATGTTGGCGCGCAGCGTCGCCACCTGCTGTGTCGAGAGGGGGCCGACCAAGGCGGACAGGTCGGGATCCTCGTAGCCGGGACGGGCCGCCGTCACGATCGTGCAGCTTTGAACCAGCTCCGCGACGTGATACCAGGAACCCAACTCGAGCAGGCTGTCCATGCCGACCAGCCAGTACAACTGCGTCGCGGGCGGCAATACCTCGCGGAAGTGCTGCACGGTCAGCAGGGTGTAGCTGGGCCCGGTCTGCGCCAGCTCCCAGTCGCTAACCTCAAACAGAGTGTCATCCGCCACGGCCCGCCGGCACATCTCGAGGCGGTGTTCCCCCGGCGTAAGCGATTGCCCGGGCTTGTGCGGCGGCCGCCGGGCCGGGAGCAGGATGACCCGCTCGGCTTGGAGGTGTTCAGCTACATAGCGGCTGACGATCAGATGCCCGCAGTGCAGCGGGTCGAAGGAGCCGCCAAACAACAGGGTCTTTGACAAGGTTGCCGCCCGCCGCCAATTGAGCCTGCCCGGAAGCCGCTACGCGACCAGCTCCTCGAAGCGCTCGACTAGTTTGCGAACATTGGCCTGCCGCGGGTGCAACTCGAGGGCGCACCGGTACTGCAGCAGGGCGGTGCGCGTCTGGCCCTGCTGGGCATACACGTGCCCAAGGCTGACAGCCGCGGAGAAGTGGTACTCATTGTAATGCAAGGTCTCGCGGAACGCCGCGGCCGCGGCATCCAGTCGCTCGTTCAGACACAGCACGATGCCGCGCTGGTGGTGCGCCTCGGCGAAGGTCGGCTCGGCGAAGGACAGGGCGTCCAGCACGTCCAGGGCTTCGGTCAGCCGGCCGTCCGCGATCAACTCGGTTGCCTTGGCGAGCTGGCCGTTTCCCCACGGCGAGCCGGCCTGCATCCAGATCCGCCACAGGCTGTCCTCGGCCCGCTCGACTACTTCGGGGTTCTCGTGTCGCAACAGGGCCGCCAGCAACGGACAGTGCGCCGGCGTCCCTCTGACGCCGAGCGCCGTGATGGCCGCCAGCAGGATCTGGCGCGCCGGGCTGGCCAGCAGCGCAACGAGGCCCTCGGCGGGAAAATGCTCCGCGAACAACCGGGCCAGGCCCTCCGTAGTGTCGGCCGCACCGCTCAGCGCTCGGTCGACGTGCAGGAGCGGGCCAACTCTTGCGTCGTGAGGCACGGGAATATAACTCCAACGGCCGCCACACTGGCGACGGGTACGGCCGGCACGTGCCGGGCAGTGCGCATACTAATCTGCTGCAACTCCCAGAGTGATTGCGGCCGCTGCCAGAGCGGGCCCGAAAGCTGTCGAAGTTGCATTGAATCCTAGGAACGCATTTCCGGCAGGTCAAACGTATTTGCGGCGGCTTGGGGTGGAAGTGTCCAGAAAACCACGGTTTGGGCGGCCGCCGGGCCGCAATGGGAAGGGGCCGCGGCTGGCGTACCAGTCGCGGCCCCGCAGTGTCGCCGGGATGCCTGGTAGATCAGTTTCGCTTCAGGTGGCGAGAATGCCGTCTTCGAGGGCCGCGCGGATCTTGCCGAGAGCCTTGTTCTGGATCTGGCGGACGCGCTCCTTGGTCACGCCAATCATCTCGCCCACCTGCTCCAGCGTCTTCGGGCGCCGTCCGTTCCCGTTCACGTCCTGACAAGCGGCGTCGAGCGCGAACCGGGCATGAATGACCTGTGCCTCCACCTCCGTCAGACGCGCGAGGTTATCGCCCAGAATGTGCTTGAGTTCATGGACGCAGTCGTCCTCGACGTTCAGACGTCGGACCTCAACATGGTCGCTCTTCTCCAGCGCCGGGTCGAACTCGGTCGGGAAGTGGCCGCGGTAGCGCGAGGTCCGCGTCGCCACGCGCGAGAAGCTCTTCAGGATGGCGCGGCAGGCATACGTGCTGAACTTGAACCCACGCGAGCAGTCGAACTTGTCCACTGCCCGCAGCAGGGCCAGGTTGCCTTCGCTGATCAGGTCGGAGAAGTCCACCGTGCAGATGCGCGTGCGTTTGGCCATGGCCAGAACCAGCGGCATGTTCACACGCACAATGTCTTCGCGGGTCCGGGCGGACAGCCGCTCCCAGCGCAGGAACTCGGCCACGCCGTCGGCGCTGAGCCGCTTGCCGGCGAACCGCTCGACGACCTGCATCTGGCGGTACCGGCAGTAGTTCAGCCGTAGGAACAGATGCTGTTCCTGCTCCGTCGTGAACGACACCGCCCGTCCGCTCGACAGCAGATCGACACCGCTGTCATCATTGCTGGGGTCGATCTCCCCCGCCGCCCTATTGGCCGGCTCGCTGAGCGGGGCGAGCAGCGTCTGTTCAATGTCCGCCTCTTCGAAGCGCGCGTTGTAGACACACTCGGCCGTCTCCGCCAACCGCCGGCGCAGCAGGCGCGCGTCGTCCGCTGACAGCGCTTCAAGTACAGCGGGGGATGGCGGCTTGACACTCGAGTCCAACTTGCGCAACTGCGAGGCGCCCTGCTGGCTACCCGTGGCTGGAACCATCGCTGGCTCTCCCTTCACCTTCCGGCTGCGTCCCGACGGAATCGGTACACAGGTGCGCGCCGCACAAACTCGCCGACACTTGCGAGCGCAACGGCAGCGCGCAAGAACTCAGTGCAATGTCAATCATTAGCCGCTTATGCCCGACCTAAGGGGAGCCGACTGGTCGGCCGGGCGCGGCACTTGGGGAGCCAATCACGTGAAGTATAGCGTACGTTCCCCGCTCTCGCAACCCCTTGGCACCGTTCTCCGACACCCTCCACCGCCGCCCCGCACGCCACTGTTGCTAGCTGGCGGATTTGGCGCTGTTTAGGAGCGCGCCTGTCATGTTCGGAGCTTCCGGCCCGCAACCAAATTCTGCCGATTGGGACCCGATTTCTCACCAGGTGTCACGACAGACGCTGCCGCCACGCCGGTGCCGGACGTCGATAACCTCCAGTGGCGATCAGCCGCGCATTCATAAAACCCTTGACAACCTGAAGATACGCCCGGCAATATCGGGCTCGCCGGCCGGGCCTGGTAACCTGGCCAACGTTATCTCGACCTTGAGTCCGCATGCGCCGGCTACCTCCGGGAATGCGTCCGCCGTACTGCGATTCCGGTCGCATATCAGCGCAAAACCATTCTCCACAAGATGGTTACGGACGAACTCCGCCACCGGCCGGAGGTTGCGGTCCTCATATAGAACCTCCGCGGCGACGATCCGGTCGCAACGCAGGTCGACATAAGTCTCACGCCAGTCAACGTAGCGCGTCAGCGGCTGAGGCAGACCGTTCCGCCGGGCGTTCTCAGCAACGAAGGCCAGGGCGTCCTGGTCGTAGTCGGAGGCGACCACGGCATAGCCAAGTCGCAGGGCCACCAGGCTCACCAGGCCCAGGCCGCAGCCGACTTCCAGGACGCGCGCCGGTGCCGCCGGATCGGCGGGCGGCCCCCACGCAGCCACCGCCTCCGCGAGCAGCAACGCCGCCGGCCAGAACTCCGCCCAATACGGCATGTACTCGTCGCGCGCAAACCGGGCCGCGACACGCGGGTCGTCCAGCAGGGACTCATACTGGTCCGGCCCAACCACCAGGAACCTCTCGCCCGCGACGTCCACGTGGCGCGTCCTGATCCGGTAGCCGCCGAACTCTTCAACTGTTTGCGGGTACAATGTTTGTGGAACCCTGCATCGTATGTCATTATCATTAAGGCGGCGGTGCGCCTGGCGCGCCGTCACAGAGGCGCCTGGACCATTATCCAAGAGAAACGTCCTGTCTGGCAAATCGGGACGCAGTTGTGGCAGTCTCCCCAACAATCCGACCGGAATGCGCGGCGGATTACGCCCTTAGGCCGTGCGATCCCAGCCTGGGTGACCTGGTGGCGTCCTGGGTGCGCGACGAGCGTGAGGCCTTCTGGCTGGCCCCCAAGACCTGGCCCCCCATCACCGGCGACGATGTCCGTGCCTGGCAGCGGCCCGGCCACGAGGCGCTGGTGCTCGTTTCGCATCTCGACGGCCAGGCGGTCGCCTATGGCGAGCTGAATGTTCTGAACGCCGCCCGCGGCGACTACTGGCTCGGGCACCTGTTGGTGGACTCGGCCCAGCGCCGCCGTGGGCTGGGACTGGAGCTGACGCGCGCACTCCTGCGCTGGGCGCGCACGCACTACGCGGCTCGTTCTGTCAGCCTGGTCGTCTTTCCGGAGAACGTCGCGGCGATCCGCTGCTACCAGGCGGCCGGCATGCGCGCGGTCGGGTACGAGTCCCACAACCTGACGCCGTATTGTCGCCGAACGCGGCTCCTGCGCATGGCCATCACCTGGTCGGACTGACGGTGGGACCGGGGGGGCAGCGGCTCATTCAGGTTTCCAGCGCCACTGCGCACCCATGGGGGCCTGGCCGAATGAATAGGCATTACGCTGGTTGTTGGTGTTGTGGCTGTCCCCGCCGACCAGGCCCCATTCAATCGGTCCGGCAACGCCCACGGTCAGGCAGTGCAGCAGCCCGGACTGATCGGCGATGAGCACGTCCAGCCGCTGGTCGCCATCGACGTCGGTGACCACCGGGCTGCTCTCGACCGGGGCGGGCAGTGCGTGTTTCACGAGCACGTGGCCGGCGGCGGAGACCACGGTCAGAATGCCGGTGGCATTACCCTCCTTGTCGCTGCCGATACAGGCCGTGATCAGCTCCGGCCGGCCGTCGCCGTTTATGTCCGCCACCGCCGGAGTGGCCCAGAGCGAGCCGGCGAGCGGGTTGCGCCAGCGGACTTCGCCTGGTTCCAGGGCGCAGAGGGCGGCGTGGCTGTCGATGGTCGTGGCAGTCGGGCAGGCGACGACCCAAGGCGGCCCCTCGGGTTGGGCCAAGGCGCGCAGCCCGGCGATCACCGTCTCCTGTCCGTGAATGCGCAGGTTCCATTGTCCGACCAGTTCGAAACCGCTGCTGGTGGCGATCAGCCCCCACACCCGCGCCGTGCGGTCGGCCACGAAAACGCACGGACCGCCCTTCCTGCGCGTGTCGCAGGCCAGCGGTGCCGCCAGCGCCCCGGCCGGCAGCAGGCCGCGCCACCGCACCGCGCCCGTGCGCGCGGACAGGACACGCAGCCAGCCGTCCGGCGTTGCCACCAGGACCTGGTCCTCGCCGCCGCCTGAGATCAGCGCCAACGTGACGGTCGCGGCGACGATATCGCCGCGCGGCGCATCCATGGGATCCACCGGTGAGGTCGTCCAGGCCGTGCGGCCGGTGCGGCCGCTGACGGCGATGACGTGGCCGCTCTGGCGGGCGGCGATGACATCCAGGACGCCGTCGCGGTTGAAGTCGCACGTTAGTGGAATGCTGCCCAGTGGGCCGCCGGTGCGGGTCTGCCAGCGCAGCGCGCCATCGGGCTCGACGCAGTAGATCGCGCCGTCGGCGCACGTGGCGAAGAGGCAGTTGTCGCCGGCGGATATGCCCAGTATGTCGGTTACGCCGGTCGAGGGCGGCGCGAAGATCAAGGCGGCCGTGCCGTCGATGCCCGAGACGCGGACGATTCCGTTGGCCGGATCGTCGGGGCGCCCCAGCGCGCTGCCCAGTGAGGCTACGTATATCTGCCCATCCAGCGGGATGATGGTGGAGAACCACGCGGTTAGCCCGACGGGGGCCTGCCAGCGGCGTGCCAGGCGAACACGCTCGCGGCGGGGCACCGCAGGCGCTGCGCCCGCACGCGCTTCCGGGCGAGAATTCAGCCAGCGGCTCCAGTCTTCGCGCCGCGTGCCGAAATCCGCACCGCTGATCCGCGTCAGCAGGATCCGAACGTGCTGGCCGCTCAGCGGGTAGTTCTTCAGGATGTGCGTGATGAGGTCGTCGCGGCGTGTCTGCCAGCGCGAGCCAGTCTGCCGCTCCCAGGTATCAAGCGCGGCGAGCATGGCCGGCGCAGTGTCAGCCGGCGTGAGCAACTCCAGGCCGTGCCGCGTAGCACGGTCCAGCGTGATGTGCCGCCAGTAAACCCGGATAGCGAAGGCCGCGGCAGTCACGGCGGCCAGGCCGGCGATGAACACCAAGGCGCGCAACAACGGTGGGCGACTGGGTTTGTTTAAGGCTGGTCGGCTTTGGGCCATGCCTTGCGAGGCTCGTGCAGGGTGTCCGCGTCCTATCCGTGGATAGTCATCGTACCACCCGGCCGCGGGTCGTGCGACTTGAGCCCGCCGCCGGCCTTAAGCCCGAGGTTGTCAGCACTCGGCACTCGGCCCGGAGTGCGCTAGTAGTCGATGCTCAAAATGCGGCCCGGCGTGAAGCTGAAGAACGCGTCCTTGTCGGCCACCTGCACGCCCGGCCGCAGATCCGCGGGCGTCCGGCCGGCCGCCCTGAGGCACCCCGGGCACGCATAGAGCGGCACGCCCTTCGTCAACAACTCGTTGAGCTGCGTTCCTGATGATTCGAACGCCTCATGCGTGATGTCCGGGCCGCCCTCCAGCACTACTTCAACCCCTCTCAGGTCGAAGTACACCAGCACGTCGCGGTCGGAGGCCATCAGCCGGGCCATTTGCAGACCCATCAGGACGGCGTGCGGGTCCTCCGCACCCTTGGTGATGTGCACGAACACCCCCTCGCGGACCGTGGCGGCCCGACGCGATCCACCGGTGCTCTGGCACCCGCTCACGCAGATGGTCAGAAGCAAGATGCCGATTGCCGCGGCGCGCGCTGCTCTTGCTGACACGTTCATGCCTCCTTTTCGGAAGTGACTCACGACCTGTCCGCCGGCGGGCACGCCGGCACGCGGCGGAGCTTCGCGAAGCTCCGGGAGACCACGCGGCCAAATGTTAAGTGCTGTCGTCGGGTTGTTCCAGGTCTGTCGGCCGGGCCTTGCGGTCCCAGGCGGCCCGCCAGTCCGGGCGGGCTCGCGAACGGCCTGGGTTTCCCGCCCGCGCGGTCGTCTTTCCGATAATGTGGCAGCCCGCGGCCAATCGACGAAACAGGTTGAAACGCCACTTGGTCCTGTGAAGAATAGGGTTACTGGGATGGCACCTCACGTGCCTCAGGAGGTCGAAAGCAATGAGCCGAAAGTGCGCCCGTATCATGTTGCCCCTGGCCGCCGTCCTGGCGTGGACAGCCACGGCGCCGGCCGTTGAGGTCGTGGTCAAGAACGACTCGTTCGTTGAAGGCGGTGCGGCGGTGATTGTGGGTGATTTCATCCCGGGCGAGAAGGCCGGCGTGCGGCTCACCTCGCCCTGTGACGGCACCATCGTGGCGGTTCAAATCGCCTGGCTGGAGGGCACACCCGGCCACCTCTTCTCACTGCAACAGGGCATTCAGATCGCGGATGGTAGCACGTTTCCCACGCCGGGCACGCAGTGGGCCTACCTTGAAGCGCCTCTGCTGACGCCCGGCTACATAAACGAATTCCGCTATATCGACGAAGCCGGGACAGTGCCGCTTAGTGTACCCGTCGCGCAGGGCCAGCAGTTCTACGTCGTGCTGGAGTTCGCCGAGTGGACTGACGTGGGCTCCGGCGGGCCGAGTGTGATTCGCGACGTGGACGGTTGCCAGGCCGGCAAGAACGTGCTGTACGCGATCCCCGGCGGCTGGCTGAATTTCTGCCTGTTCATCCAGGGCGACCTGGTGATTCGGGCCGTGGTCGAGTGCGGCGATCCGACCGGCGCCTGTTGTCTGCCGGACGGGAGCTGTGCGGACGATCTCACCGTCGGCGAGTGCGCGGCCCAAGGCGGGCTGTACCAGGGCGACGACAGCGACTGCAGCCTGGTGAGTTGCCCACAGCCGCAGGGTGCCTGTTGCATTCCGGCGACCGGCGGCTGCCTGGACCTGACCGCGGCCCAATGTGCCGTCGTCGGGGGTGTTTGGGCCGGTGCCGGGACCGACTGTGCTACGTACGTGTGCTTCCCCAGCGGGGCCTGCTGCCTGCCGGACGGGCAGTGCGCGGATGATTCCACCCCGGAAGACTGCGCGGCCCTGAACGGCACGTTCATGGGCGACGGCACGACCTGTGACTCCGTCGAGTGCCCCGAGCCTGAGGGCGCGTGCTGCTTCCACGCTACGGGAGGCTGCCTGGTGTTTACGGCCGAGATGTGCCAAGTAGCGGGCGGCGACTGGATGGGGCCTGGGACGGACTGCCGCGACGAAGACCAGAGCGGCGTGGCGGATGCCTGCGAGGAGTGCGCCGGTCAGCTTCGGGGTGACGCCAACTGCGACGGCAGCGTGAACTCATTTGATATCGACGCGTTCGTAGTCGCCCTGACCAACCCGGCGGCCTGGGAGTCGCAGTATGGCGTCCTGGGCTGCGATCTGCTGTGCGTGGCCGACTGCAACGGCGACGGTGCCGTCAACGTGTTCGACATCGACCCCTTCGTCTTGCTGCTGGTCAGCCGGTAACCCGGCCCGTCGTCAGCAGTCCGCCGCAGAAGCGCCGCCCCCCGGGAGAGGGTTCTGGGATAGCTTCCAGTAGCGGTTGCGGATGACCGCCAATCGAGTAGCGCGCAGTCTGCCGCGGCGTGAACGGCCGGCGTCGGGATCACGTCGGGAGCGATGCGAAGTCGCGCCAGAAGAAACAGGCGGCGAACCTCGGTTCGCCGCCTGTCGCGTGTATCACGCCGCGGGTGCCGGCGGTTCTGTGGCCGGCGGCTGTCGTGCGGCGGAGCGCGGTGCTGTCAGCCGCGCTGCCCCGGCCCGAACAGCCCGCTGTAGAACGCGGCCGGCCCGGTGACGATCTCGATGGCGTTGGTCGGCATGAGGGCGCCCGGGGCGCCGTAGGTCAGGTTGTTGACCAGCGTGCCATGGAAATCGCCGGCCAGGAACACGACGTTGTCGATGCCCAGCGCGTCGATGTAGCCGAGCAGCTCATTCCGCTCAACGGCGTAACCCTCGAAGCGGTCTTCAGCGTTGATCGGGCCGAAGTTCTGGATCGGCTCGGGGATGATCACGAACTTCCAGGTGATGCCGGCTTCCTGCGCCGCCAGCAGGTCAGCCTTGAGTACCGCTAGCTGCGAGGCACCCAGCAGCGTGCGGCCGGGCGTGAACGTCGACGTGATGAATGCGGCCACCGCCTCCGGATCGGTTGGGTCGGTCACCGGCGGCAACTGCGCGTCACGGAACGAACGGCTGTCCAGCATGATCACCGCGGCATCCTGGCCGTACGTGTTGTAGCGATACAGCATCGGGCGGCCGTCGGTGCGCAGATCGCCCGGCGCATCCCACTCCAAGCTGTGCAGCGGGTGGTACTCGTGGTAGGCCTGCATTGCTTCCTGATAGGCCAGAGTCTGGTTCACGAAGTCCACCGGGTCGGTGAACATCGGCGGCTCAGCCGGATGGACGTCCGGGGCATCCGGGGAGTCGCCCGGCATGGCGCCGCCCGCGAAGTTGTCGACGACCTCGTGATCGTCGATCGTGGCGAGCACCGCCGTCGAGGCCGTCAGGTCACGCATGAAGTTGTAACCCGGCGCCTCGGGCCGCTCCGACGCGACCTCGAAGTGCTTCGTGCGGAACTGCGGTAGCGTGCGGGCCTGCACGATACCGGGCAGCGCCGGCGTCTCGGTGTCAGCGTAGATCGTGTCGCCGAGCTTGAGGAAGAACTCGAGCTCCTTTTCGGGCACGTTCTTCAGCGAGGGGTAGGGCGGAGCCTGCTGCCAGTCACCGGTGGCACCGAAGCGCAGCCCGTTGAAGCCGGCCTCGGCCGACGTGCGGAACTGACCCGCCACGATCGACGACCCGGCCATCCTGACCGAGATCGGCGAAGCCCTCGGCCAGATCGGCTACCCGAAGCGCTCGTAGCGCCGCTGCCCCGACGGCCCGCCGCGCAAGCAGCACCGGTCCCCCTGCGGCTGACGCTGTATGGCTGGACAGCCAGGGCGTCGCGCGCGATTCGGGCAGCACCCGCAGCGCCGACCGATGACTTGGACAGCGAGCCGGACCGCGACGCCCGGGCGTTCTACTACGAACGGGTCCGGGCCGTCCTGGACCGGCTGGACACGGCCGACCCGCCGGACCCGAAGGAAATCGGCGGCATCCCGCTGCCCGCGGCGATTGAAGCCTTGAGGCTGTCGGCCCCGTGGACGCCGGTTGCGCCGTAGGGGGCGGTGGCTGGGTGGGCCCTTCACACGCCCGGCCGCGCGTTCACGCTTGGATGCATTACCGGGCAGGTGGTAGAATGAACTCGGCAAGAGGGCGTCGCGGACGTAAACGAGATTCGGAGGGTCCATCATGTCGCAAGGCAATCGACTATTCACGGTTTCCATCGTGGCTTCGCTCGCATTGTTGGTCGTTTCCCAAGCACCTGCGGGAGTTCTGGTATTCGCTGACACGGAGTTTGCGGACGCTGATTGGATCGTCGACACGGTCTACAGCTATGGGGCTGGTGCTACGCTCGCTACGGCGCATTCTGACACTGGCGGAAACCCCGGTGCTTGTCAGATAACGATGGGGCAGTTGCACGCCGAACCAGACGTGCCGTCAGGTATCTGGCGCGTCTACCTCGATGCAGATGCAGTGTTGGATCCCGCGACAATGGAGCCGCTTGAGAGCGCGTCGGCTGCGTTCGACGTGATTGCGACCGGATGGGGCAGTCCGGGAGCGGCGCTGAGGCTAATTGCTCGACAGGACGATCAAACTTACGGCACTCCGTGGGCACAGATACTTCCACCGCGAATGGGCTGGATATGGGATGACGTCGGGCTTCACTTTACAGCGACAGACTTGGGACTGTTGCAACAAGGGGACTTCGACCCGTTAATCCAGCCGGACCTGTCACCGACCGGCGCCCCCCTGACTTTCGGTTTCATGCTGTGGCAAGAACTGGCGGCCGGCGCCACCGAAGCCGAAGACACCTTCGCCGTGGGCAATTGGTCCATACAGCTACACCTCGTGCCAGAGCCTGCCACGTCTCTGTCGGTGCTTGCCGCAATCTTGCTCATCCGACGCAGACGCGCGGCGTACTGATGCGCGGACGTCGGCGAGTGCAGTGCGCCAACCCATCATGCACTCTGCGGCGCATGGCCCACGATTCGAACACGAACGGAAACCACGACGCCCGCGGGCGGTTCACGGCTGGGAACAAGGCTGGGCGGGGGAATCCGCATCATCGCCGCGTGGCCGAGCTGCGCGCGAAGATGCTTGAGCGCGTGACGCCGGACGATATTGCGGCCGTGGTCGAAACGCTCGTGAACAAGGCGAAGGCGGGCGACACCGCGGCAACGAAGCTGCTGTTCGATCGGGTCTTCGGCCGCATCGCCGACCACGACGCCGCGGCTGCGGGCGAGCGGGCCGAGCTGGAAGCCGTGCAGCGCGAGCTTAAAGCCGCCGCCCCAACGGCCCGCCGCGCAGGCAGCACAGCTCCCCCCGCGGCCGACGCTCTATGGCTGGACGGCCAAGGCGTCGCGCGCGATTCGCGCAGCACCCGCAGCGCCGACCGCTACAGCGCGTCTCACGGCAAACGGTCGGCCACCGCCTATCAGCGACCGGCTACCTTCCGCCGCCGGTCAGCAACTGCACAAACGGATCGATATCAAACACATTCACCAGCCCGTCGCGATTGATATCCGCCAGCAGCGGGTCGCAGTCCGGGTACGCCGCCAAGTAGCCGGCGAACGGCGGCTCGTCGAACGCGCTCGTCAGCGCCAGCACGAACGGATCGATATCAAACACGTTCACCGCACTGTCGCAATTCAAGTCGCCGGCCCCGAACTGGTATTCGTACGCACCCATGTCAATGCGGGCCACGCCATCGCCGGTTCCATCACGGATGCGCTGTTGGCCGTCCAGGTCCAGTTCGCCTGGCACCGGCACGTAGGCCGGATCGCCCGTGTCGGTGCAGGGCGAGCTGCCCAGCACTCGATAGTTGTTGTCGGCCCAGGTGTTCAGGTCGTCATCGGGGCCATCAGGGTCAACGAACAGGGGATCCTGCCCATGGTTACCAGTACCACCGTAGCCGCCGGTCCAGTCGGCGACGCAACTGTAGTTGATGAGCAGGAGGCCCGCTGCGTGACGCAGTTGGGCTGTCTCGCTTCCTCCGGTGTCGTCACTATTATTCCAGAGGATCGTGTTATGCACGTTGAGGGTGGCACCGTTCGCACGCACTCCACCCCCGGTTGGCGCGTGGTTGGCCACGATTGTGCTGTTATAGATGGTAACATCAGAGTTGTTGCCCAGGATGATGCCACCACCGGAACCCCCACCGGTCACGTGGTTGCCGCCGATGAGGCAATTGCGGAGTTCCGGAGCGCTGTTGTTGATATCCACAGCGCCACCGTTGCCACTGGCGGTGTTGGCGAGGAACCAGCAGTTCTCGAGCGCCGGGGCGCTTTGGCTGCCGACGAAGACGGCCCCGCCGAAGAGTGACTGGTTGGCGAAGAAGGTGCATGCGTTGAGCTGGACGTCGCTCAGATCTACCGCGGCCACGCCGCCACCAGCGTAGCCAGCCGTGTTGGCCGTGAACTCGCAGTCCACGATGCTTGCATGGGAACCGGTGTTGCTCCAGACCGCGCCGCCGCAGGCGCCGGCGGTATTGCTCGTGAAAGTGCAATCCGAGACTGCCGGTGAACTCTGGTAGCCATCAATCGCCCCGCCATTGTTGGACGCTGCATTGCCCTGGAAGGTGCAAGCCTGAATCGTGGCGTGACTGCCGCCCTCGTTCGTGAGCGCGCCCCCATGTACGGCCGTGTTGTTCAGGAATGTGCAGCGCGTTATGGTCGGCTGTGAATTACCCGCGTTGGTAATTGCGCCGCCGTTCCAGGTTGAGACGTTGCTGTCGAACACACAGTCGCTGATCGTCGGGTTGCTCGCCTGCGCACAGCGGATCGCGCCGCCGCCGCTGGCGAATCCATTACGGATCGTCAAGCCGGCGATGACTGTGTCGGGTCCCTCGCCGCCACGGATCAGGAATGCCCGCCGCGGCTCGGCCGCACTACCCTGCACGTCCAGCACGGTTGCGGCCACGACACTGGGGTCGCCGGGATCCGCACTGCGAATCACCACGGCCTTGCCGGCGAGGGCGACAGAGTGGTTACCAGTACCGGTGTATGTCCCAGCGGACAGGACGATCTGGTCGCCGTCACGCGCCAGATCGACGGCCGCCTGGATCGACGCGTGCCAGGTGTCCTGGGTGATGTTGTGGACCGGGCCGGGCGCCGGCGCCACGATGTGCGTCGACGGGTCACCGTATATCCCGAACGCCACGAAATTCGGCCACATGTTCTCGTTCCACAGCGCTTGCTTCAGCGCGTGCAGTGCCAGGCCAGCAGATGCGCCGGCCACCACCCGGGTTCCATAGGCGTAGCCCATACCGGCGTTGCTACTCGAACCGCGGAACGACGTTTCGCCGACCCAGTACCAGGAGCTGCGCGTGGCGCCAATCGTGACAATTCCACCATGCTTGAGCAGTGCATAGGCCAGGTTGTTGCTGTTCTCCGGACGGGCGTTGCCGCAGGAGGCCTGAAAGGTGAACGCCGGGTATGTGTCGTTGAGCGACGGTACGTGCCCCGTGTCCATGACCCCGGATGCACTCTGCGCGCTGCCGTGTGTCCACCAGACCACCAGCCCAAAGGGAATGCCCGCCCAAACGTCGGTCACGCCATCGATTGTGCATGGCGTCGTCTCCGGTGGTGGCGTCAATCCGTACGTCTCTTCATAGACGCGGTGATAACCCCACGTCGCGGAGATCAGCGCATCGTTCTTAATCTGCTCGCCGAGTTGATAGCCCGGCGTGGACTCGTCCGAGGGCTTCATGGGCAACAGTGCGCTGCGCCGCCAGTCGGTTGCCGGGCCATCCTGACTCTGGTACGCGATCGTCTTCGCCAGAATCGCGTCCAGATCCGTGAAATCGCCATAGAACGGGATGCGCCCCACCAGCACCTCCCAGTGCACGTCGATCCCGCCCGGGCCGAAGTCGTCCGGCGGTTCGCCCTCGCCCGGATACCCGTCGCCATCGAGGTCCCAGTTTCCCGTCAGATCGGCGTAGTAGTAGTCAGAGGGATGCGGCTCGGGCAGGCCTTGGTCGTCGCGCCGCGCATACAGAACCTTCATCGGCACCGTGCTCGTCGGTGTTGGATCGCCAATCAACAGCACATACTGAATCTGCTCCGTCAGGTAGTTCTTCGCCAGCCAGTTCCGGATGTTCTCGGCCGCCGCGTCGCCGGATCCGCCGCCGAACTCGGCCTCGGTTACCACTTGCACGGTGAAGCCGCGCGTCTGCTGATGCGCCACGAAGTCCGCGAGTTCGGTCGAACCACCCGCGATGGCCTCCGTCGTGATTATGACATAGCCGGGTTCAGTGCGCTGCGGTCTGACCGGCGCATATGTTTCGACCTCCGACGCGAAGTTGATGCACAACTCCACGACCCGCTCGCGGCCCTGCGCGTCAACGGCGACCAGTCCGCCCTTGGCCGCCTCACTGAAGGCGAGCGCGAACTCCGCACTGCGCAGAACGCGCAACTCCCCGCGAATCGGGTTGTACTGCACCAGTGGCACCGCCACGCGCGCCACGCGCCAGCCCCGCAGCTCGCCGGCGTCAATGAGTGTCGCCGGTGCCATCGGCCAAAAGGCGTCCTCCGTGTAGATCGCGGCAGCTTGGCCATCCACCAGCAGGCGGTCGGCGGGCCACGAGAGCAGGCGGCCCTCCGCGGTCCACGCCGCCGCTGGCGGCGTCGGTTCCACATCGTACGTGCCGGCCAGGTCCTCATAGCGACAGGCGCGTTCCGCGACTACAACGCTTGCCAGGTCCGCATTCGCCGGCAACAACGCCGTGACCAGCATCCAGGGGATCGCCGGCTCGCCAGTGCGGCTAAGCCAGACGGCCCCGGGCGCCCGGAATGCGGCGCTGTCCGCATCGCCTGTCTGGACCACGACTGGCGGCGCGTCCAACACGACCGACACCTCGCCCGCTGCGGCCGTTCCAACTGAGCCAGGTGCCAGCAGCATTACCGCGATTGCGATGGTTGTCCTTGCTCTTTGCATCTTCCAAGTACACTTGTTCGTGGGGGCGGCAGACCCCCTGACATTCTGGATGCAGTCAGTTCCTGACGGGGCCACCGTTTACAGCCAAAGGTGTCCGCCACCGGACCGCTGTTGCGCCGCGACCGGCGGGCCCCATGCCGCGCACACGCCTGGGGCCGTCATGAGTCCAGCGGACTTCGCAGCCATGTTCTACCCGCCTGACGATGTGTTCTCCAATGAGCAACTGGAGAGCTTCTCCCGCATGGCCCGGCGTCGATTGGCACACTCGGCTGCACGACCTAAGCTCATCCAATATACCGCAACCGCATGCGCAAAGAAATGTTTCTCAGGCAGGCCCACGTTGGCAGCAGACGAGGCAACCGGTTCAGGGTTAGCGCTACTGGGGCATAATGCGTTATGGGTCCTGCTTCCCGGGGGGAGTCAAGTGACTCTTGTTGCCGCACCGAACGATCAAGTGCCGACGCGCCAACGCCGTCCGACCCACCTCAACATGGCGAACCTGTGGAGCCACGGACTGGATCGTCAACTCGCCTAAAAGACTGCGGGTTGGGTGGGGTCATGTCACCGAAGTCTGCTCGGTTGGGCGCCGTTTGCGGACGCGCAGCTCGCGGCGGTTCGGATGCAGCCGATGCAGGTGCGGCAACTGATCGATTAGGCTGATAGGCTCGCGAGGCGCGCCGATGCTAGTTGGAGGGCCGTCTGCCCCGTCCACCGCAGAATCCACCAGGCCGCAACACCCGCCGCCAACCACCAACAACCCCGCCCCAACTCTTTGACCCCACCCCATCCCCGCGCCATATATCAAGTGCTCACGCAGTGCCCGGAACGCCTTGGCGAACCTGTCGGCCCCAGCGCCCAACCGCGCCGGATAAGCTGACCGTCCCGTGACACGTGCGATCGGCGGAGGACCACCGCCGCGACCGAGCCGCAACGCGAACCGCAACGCTCGAACCGAGCCGCGCGGCTGAAGGCGCGAACCGCTCGAACCGAGCCGCGACCGTCCGAACCGAGCCGCGACCGTAAGGGAGCGGTGCCCTTCTGCGTTCGCATCTTCGAGCAAACGCCTCTCGCGTCGCACCCGCTCGCATCGCGGCCGTGGTCCTCAGAGGACGCCAATCGCATCGGCTGTGAACCGGGCCGCGGCTGCCTGCAACGGAACCACATCCTCGTGGTCACTCAGCGCAGCACCGGAGCGGCTCTTTGACAACTGAATAAAGAGGCCCCAAGCAGCCGGACGCCTCCGCAGCGCCGTGCCATCGGCCCCGGTACACAATGGTGCCCGACCAAGCCGACACGCGACGAGCCAAGCCTCGCCGACCGCGCCCACGAGACCCGTCCGCCTGCTAACAGCCGAATCCCCACCCGCTCGCCAGCCTTCATGCGTCAGCCAAACCGCCCGCGCTCCCGGGGGTGTTTCGGTTTGAACAGCGGCTTTTGGAAGCTGCCCATGTAGCCCAGCGCCTGGAAGTGCCGAAACGCTTCCTCGGTTGTCGCGAACACCTTGGTAGCGGTCTCGGTAACAAACGGCGACGGCTCTATGCGGGGCTCCCAGATGACGTACACCTCCTTGGTGGCCTCCCAGGCGTGCTGCAGCTCGCGCTCGACGCCGGAGGACAGCCCCGCCTGTCCGCTCGGCAGCTCCGGAATGAAGCTGACGATCATGTCGGATTGGTCGATCAGCTTGAAATCCCGCGCGTAGATCTGCGCGTCGACGTCGCGGGCGATGCTGTTCACCTCGGCCACGTCAAAGACGATGTCCCGACCGTTGACCTGCAACGTGAACTTGTCCGCCCCGCCCCGCGCCGCGGCACCCGCTTCGACCAGCAGCCGCTTCTCGTCCATGTCGCCCGGATCGAACGTGACGAAATGCTCGGCCAGCGCCGCCCGGAAGGCGTCGATTTCCGCCAGCGTGTCGGGCAAGTCCATCACGTGCGTGATCGGGAACGAGGGGTAAACCCGCTTGGTCTCGGGGCGGAAGATCAGGCGGTAGAGCGACCGCAGCGCGCTCTCGTCCGTGCCGCGCGCCACTACATAGAAGCAGCCGTGGCCGCGCACCGCACTGGCCAGCACTTCCGTCGCCAGAATCTCCTCTTCCCGCCACACCAGAATGTCCTTCAGCGTGTGCGGCACATCGTGCTCACGCGTTAGGCGCTCGTGCACGGCGTCCACATTGTCAACCAGCGTGATGTAGAGATCGGCCCCCAGCGCCAGCATCTGGTCGTGGTCGAACGCGGGAAACAACCCGTGCTTCCAGCGAAAAGCCGCGTGGGTGTTGATAATCGCCGTCGGCGGCTCACCAACCTGGGCCAGAATGTCCTTGAATACGGACCGCCGCAGCCCGTTCAGCCGCCCCAGCGGCAGGTCCAGGATCCGCCCGGGCCGCACGTCCGGTGCCTCGGCGTACATCAGGTCGCCAACGTGGAAGAGCCGGGCGGCCCCCCCCCGCGACTCGGCCAGCCGGGCCACCTGTTCCAGGAACGGCTTCTTGTCCACGCCGACCTGGCCGGTGACTACGACGCGGCGATTGGCGTGCGGCATGGGTCCGAAAAGCGTTCCCAAGCGTGCCTCCTGCGACATAGCCGGCCCAAAGCCTCGCGGTTCCTCAGCCCCCGAGCGATTGCCGTCGGCCGGCTTGACGTTCGCCGGCCGGCCCGTATCATGATCGTTTCGTCGGGACGTGACAACGTGCCGACGAGCAACCGCCCTCATTGCGGCTGTGGCGGAATTGGCAGACGCGCTAGGTTCAGGTCCTAGTCCGGGTTTCCGGGTGGAGGTTCGAATCCTCTCAGCCGCACTACCGTTCCCGCTTTTGATGCACATCTCGCCGTCGCGCCGAGTTGCGCTGCATTGCGGCTGACTGGCGTCGTGGTATTCGGTGGCCGGTCCAAGCGGGGCTCGTGTGCAGGTTCCGATAACTCCTCTCCACGGCGGCCGGGACCTGAACGCCGGCAGGGCCTTTTTCCGTTGGCCCGGGAATTGGCAGCCCGGTATGCGGGTTACAGCTTCTAATAGGCCCGCAGAACAACGTGACAATTTCCGAGGAACGGAATAAGGAGAGGTGCATCGCATGAAACGACTTGCCATTATCGCGTCGACGGCCGCCCTGCTGCTCTGGACGACAGATGTGTGGGGGCAGTGTGACAAGGGTTCCAAGGCTGACGCCAAGAAGGCCGCCCAGTCCAGCAAGAACATCAATACTAGCTCGTGTCAGACAGTTAAGGCCGACGGGGCCGCGGGCAAGACCTGTGCCGCGAAGGCGTGTCCCACCGTCGCTTGTCCGGTCGCGTGCTGCGCGATGCCCAGGTTCGCCTACAAGGTTGGCGAGGAACGGACCTGCTGCGAGAAGACCGCGGGAGCCTTGGCCGAGAAGAACGGTTGCCAGATGATCTACTGCGTGGGCGACAAGGAGTACTCAGGGAGGTCGGAGGCCGATGAGGCGTTCGCCAACCTGCTGGAGAGCTACCTGACGCAGATCACGACCGTGCGATACATGGTCGCTGACAAATGCGTGGCGTGCCCGATGCACGCGCGCGGCCTGGCCGGCGAGTCCGGAGGGACGATCCGGTATTGTGTCGGCACTGCCACGTTCGATTCCGAGGAACAGGCCCAGAAAGCCGCGGAACGGGCGCGTGAGGCCGCGGACAAGGTCAAGATGACTATGCAGGTCGACGGTCGGCCGTACACCTGTGACAAGTCAGCGGCCAAGGCGTGCGTCAAGACGGGCAAGCAGTGCACGTATGTGGTAGGTGATGAGTTCAAGACGCAGTGCCAGGTTTCGGCTCGTGTGAAGCTGGCCTCGGATCGCATAGCGGCTGCACGGGAAGCCGCCCTGGAGCTGGGGCAGACTGTCCGCGCCGCTCAGCCATAAGACAGGCCGGATCGCATTGCAGCCTAGCATACGCGAGTGACCTGACAGGCACGTTTGAGGATGGTGCTCGATGGACGAGCGGTACGTCCACTTGGATGTGGGCGGCGCCGCTCGTCCTCGCACTATCGCGCTAACGTCCGCACGCGGCAACGCGTTTCGCGCGAAGGTCCTGCGTCGAAGTCAACAGGCTGCTTGGCAGGCGCGTCTCGCTACCACAGCCAGAGCACGGCTCGATGGACCAGGTAGAAGGCCAGGGCGATCGCCGCCATGCCGAGGATGATGTTCATGAAGGTGATCGCCGTGCCGCGCGGCATGTGCTGCAAGGAGCGCGCGCGGGTGGCGCGGTAGACGACCGCGATACAGAGCACAAGCGGGAAGAGCGTCCAGAGGCGGGCCCCGGCGGGAAGCTGGATGGGGTGGAGGAACGGCACCCACGCCAGTAGCTGCACTGCCCAGCCCGGCATCAGCCCGGCCCCTCGCTACTTGCGCCGGCCCGCGCCATCTCGCGGTAGAACGTTGGCAGACCGCCTGTCTGGGCGCGCGTCAGGGCATCCAGTATGGCCAGCAAGTTCAGCAATCCGGCGGTGGCCAGGTAGATCTGGGCGATCTCAGACTCGGGGGCGAAGCTCATGTACCTCAGGCTGACGGCCAACCGCTCATCGGCCTCCTGTGGGGGCATCCCCTGCACCTGGGCTGTCAGGTAGTTCGGATCGGCCAAGGCGCGCGGGTCAAGATCGCCGACGTTCACGTTTATTAGCAGGCAGGCGCCGGTGTAGCCGCCGATGCCCATCTCAGCCAGGAACAGCCAGCGGTTGCTCCAGGGGTTGACGCAGTTTTTGATGCCGCCGACGGCGAGGCCGGCCCAGAACGGGATGCTGATGGCCAGGAAGAAGGTGACGGCCAGGCCGCGCTGGCCGAGTCGCCAATGGCCGGCACCGGGCAGCAGCCATGCCAGGACACCCGCCTGTATCGTCTTTGCCAAGCCGGCTTGCGCATGCAGCCTTGCCATGACCACGTCAGTCCTTACTGGTACGGACAGGCGCCATCGGGCTGGCAGCACGAGCTGCACGGGCCGGATCGCGCCGGGGGTGCGTTCTTGACCTGCGGGGTCGCTATCACGCTGAACTGCCGCTCGATGCGCTGGCTGCCGCACTGCGGGCAATGCAGGTCACGCTCCTCTCGCTGGGCGCGTATGAGCTGCTCGAAGGCAGCCCCGCACGCGGAACATACATACTCGTAGAGAGGCATTGGGATTCTCCGTCAGTTCGGCAGCCGTGGCAGTATAGGAGCGGGGCCGGGCGCTGGCAACGCGGGCGCGCGGCGAACAGCCGGCGTGGGTGTGCCGGTCTTATAACGGGCGGCTGTCGAATACGTCCGAGATCGGGCAGAATACCGCCCAGTGAACATCAATGCGGACACAGGTGGGCGGGGCAACGCGACGGGCGGCGACACGCCGGGGCCCGTGGAGGTCGTCCGGGCGTTCCTGGGCGAGATGATTGACCGGTTTGGGCAGTCGTGCGGCCCCACCGGGGGACCGAACGCCGGCACGACGGTAGCGCCCGACGTGCTGGTCGCGCTGCGGCTGGGTGAGGCTGCAGTACGATTGGCGCGGCCGGATGCCCGACCGAGGCAATTGGCCGTGATCGGGCCGACGCAGGTCGGCAAGAGCACGGTCGTCAATCTACTGGCCGGCCGCACGGTGGCGGAGGTCAGCCCGCTGGCCGGGTACACCGTGCATCCGCTGGGTTGCGCGATCGGCGACCACGCCGAACCGGACGCGTGGCTGGCGGAGGCGTTCCCGGACTGGAGGCGCTGTCGGCCGGATGAGTTGCGGCGGGATGAGCTGGAGTCATACGGCTGGCAATCCTGCGGCCCGGCGCTGAGGGGGACGAGCCAGGTGGCCCGGGCACCGTACGTGATCTGGGATACGCCGGACTTCGACTCGCTATCCGCCGACCAGTACGTGCGGGGAGTGCTGGAGGTGGCGGCGCTGGCCGACGCTTACCTGCTGGTGCTGAGCAAGGAGAAGTACGCGGACTTGTCGGCCTGGAAGATGCTGCGTCTGCTGGCCCCGCTGGGGCGGCCGCTGATAATCTGCCTGACGAAGCTGACGCCGGATGCGGCTGAGGCGGTGACGCAGTCGCTGCGGGCGCGGCTGAGTGAGTCTGGTGCAGGCTGGGGCGATGTTTCGATTGTGACAGTGGAGTATTGCCCGGAGCTCGCGGCGGGCACGCCCGCGCCCGAGACGGTGCAGCGACTAGCGGCGCCCCTGGTCGGGGCGGTTCAGGGGGCGCTTGAGGGGGCCGGCGCGGGCCGCTTGGCGGGCGCGCGGGCGTTGGTCGATGCGCATTGGGAGGCGTGGACGGCGCCGCTGCGAACAGAGCTTGCAGCGCTCGAAGAATGGCGCGACGTCGTTGATAAGGCTCTGCAAGGGTTCATCGAGCGTTATCGAAGGGATTACCTGGAGCATCCGCAGCGCTTCGACAGCTTTCGGCGTGCGACGGTAGAGTTGCTGGAACTGCTCGAGATTCCGAAGCTCAGCCGGTGGGTCACGGTGGCCCGGCAGGCGGTGACCTGGCCGTTGCGGCAGCTCTGGGCGGCTGGGTCGGGCTGGCGCCACGCGCAGCCGGGGCACGTGCTCGGGACTGAGGCGGCCGTGTTGTCCGATTCGCTGGAGACACTTGTAACCGCACTGTTACGGGAGACGCAGCGGCGGTGCGTGTCGGCGTCGCCGGCGTTTGCGGTGTGGCAGGGGCTCGGCGGTCGCCTGCGGGCTGAGGAAGCCCGGCTACGGACGATGTTCGAGCAGGCCCTGCAAGCGCACCACGCGCGCGTGACGGCAGAAGTGCACGCCGCGGCGACTGAGTTGTACGAGGAGTTGAAGCGGCAGCCGGCCCGGCTGGCGGCCGTACGGACGGCCCGGGCGACGATTGACGTGGGTGGCTTGCTGCTGGCAGTGAAGACGGCGGGGCTGTCGCCGATGGATGCGCTCTGGGCGCCGGCCACGTTCGCGCTAAGCTCGCTGTTGGTTGAGGGATTCGCCGGCGTGCAGATGGGTGCTACGGCCCGGCGGCTGAAGCGCCGGCAGGTTGAGGCCGTGCAGCAAGAGCTGAGCGAGAAGGTACTGGCGACCGAGTTGCGGCATTTGGCCGAGCGCCTGAGCGGGCCGGGCGTGTTCGGGCTGTCCGCGGAGCGTTTGAGCGCGGCCGGCGCGGCGTTGCACGCTTGGCAGGAAATGGAGCACGATGGTTAACCCCTGCACAGCCCTGATAATGCGCACGCGCGACTGGTGCCAGCGGGCGGCCGGGCCGGGCTGGTTTGACGAGGCTGACTGCCGGCGCCTGGAGACGCTGGAACGTACGGCGCCGGAGGATCTTTTCGGGGCGGGCGCGGCTCGGCCGCTGGTTATTGCGCTTTTCGGCGGGACGGGAGTCGGCAAGAGCAGCCTGTTGAACCGGTTGGCGGGGGAAGAGCTGGCCCGCGTGGGCGTTGAGCGACCGACATCGCGCGAGGCGACGATCTATGTGCACGAGGCGGTAGCGCTGGGCCAGTTGCCCGCGGAACTCCCGGTGGATCGCGTACGAGTCAAGCGGCATCGCTCCGACGCTTACGAGGCGGTTTTGTGGATCGACGCCCCCGACATCGACAGCGTGGACGAGGGAAACCGGCAGTGTGCGTTGGCATGGCTGCCGCACGTGGACCTGGTGTGCTACGTGGTCAGTCCGGAGCGTTATCGCGACGACGCGGGCTGGCGCGTGCTGCGGGCGCGCAAGCTGCGGCACGGGTGGATGTTCGTCATGAACCGGTGGGACGAGGGCGACCTCCGGCAGCGGGCGGACTTTCTGCAGATGCTGCGGAACGCCGGATTCGATGACCCGCTCTTGCTGTGTACGAGTTGTCTGGAGTCGGGTGAGCCCTTGCCATCTCCGGACGAGTTCGGCCAGATCCGGCAAACGATTCGGATGCTGATAGACGGCCACGCGGTGCAGGAGTTGAGCCGCCTTGGTCAGCGGGCCCGGCTGCAGGAATTGCGGTCGGTGCTGGAGTACCTCGCCGGGCGCCTGGGTGACGACCAGCGTTGGGAGCAGCTTGGCCAGGGTTTGCGAACGCGCTGGGAAGGCCTGCGGAAGCAACTGCTCGACGGTTCGGGCTGGGCGCTGCAGACGGCGGCCAGCCGTTTCGCCGTGCGGGAGCGGGGGCTGCTGCGGCGTGTGGGCGAGCAGGTGGCGGAACTCCGCGGATCCGATGACGGGCCGGGCAAGAGGCAGAAGGCTGGGCCGGATACGGGCGAATTGGCGGCGCTGACGGCGGGGCTGTGGGATGAGTGGAGCGAGTCCCGGATCGCGCGGCTGCTGGATGGGATGGAGGTGGCTACCGACCAGGCGGGTATTGGGGTGGCCGGCGTGAGACGCAGGCTGGACAAGGTAGGCGCGCAGTGCCGGCCCACGGTCCTGGATGCCGTGCAGGAGCAAGTTCGGGCGGCGTTGCTGCGGCCGGGCGCGCTCCCGGTGCGTGTGGCGAGGCGCGTTACTGGATTCTTGATGTCGGCTTTGCCGTTGGCGGCGGTGGCGGCGGTGGCTTGGCAGGTTGTGCGGGGGTATTGGCGGGGGAGCCATGGTGAATCGGAGTACCTTGGTTGGGATTTTGCGATTAACAGCGGATTGCTGGTGCTGGTCGCCTGGGGCGTGCCGTTCCTGGTTGACCGGTTGCTCAGGCCGTCGGTTGAGGCGGCGGTCTTGCGCGCCATGCGTCACGGGCTGGCGACGGCGCTGGAGGATCTTGGAGAGCAGATGCAGCGGGCGTTGCGGGACGCACGGCTGGAAGCCGGGGGATTGCAGGGCGCGGGGCGCGAACTGGCCCTGGAGGCCGCTGGTATGCTGATCAAGCCGATTGATGTGCGGAATCCGGCGTTGGCGCGCGTGATCGGGAGTGCACGTGGCGGACAGGAGGCGGAACCGCGATCGGCCGGTGCAGCGGCAGGTTCGTGAGCGGTTTCAGGGTCGTGCGGGTAGGAGCATAGCGGCGACATCTTCGGAGGCGGAGGCCAGTTTGACCTGCCGGCCGGGCACGCCGACGACGGTGCATAGGGAGGGCACGTCTTCGATGACGACGGCGCCGGCACCGATGATGCATTCGCATCCGAGGGTGACGTTTGGGATGACGGTGGCGCCGATGCCGACGAAGGCGCCGGACTCGACCTTGACTCGTCCGCCGATGCGTACGCCGGGGCAGATGTGACTGCCCTCGCCGATCATGGTCTGGTAGTCGACGATGCAGCCGGTGTTGAGGATCACGGAGGATCCTATTTGACAATGATCGCAAACTACTGCCCCGGCGCAGATTACGACGTTTCTGCCCAGCGTTGTGGTCATGGCGAGGGTGGCGGCGGGATGGATGGCGTTGACGAGTTCGATCCCGGCGGCGTCGGCCTGGCGGGCGAGGGCTCGGCGGGTGCCGTTGTCGCCGATGGCGATGATAACGCCGGCGATGTCGAGTTCGGCATGAATGCGTTTGAGGTCGCCGACGCCACCGTGGACGGGCAGACCGTCGACGCGTCGGCCCTGGATGGCGGGGTTGTTGTCGAGGAAGCCGACGGGGGCGTGTATGCCGTCTTGCTGGAGGATGTCGAGGACGACGCGGCCGTGGCCGCCGGCGCCGATGATGAGGACGCGTTTGCGCGGGCCTGGGGGTTTTCTAGAAGCGTCCATAGCGCGACTGCCTGTCCGGTGCCGAGGCGTACGACGTGACGCTTGCGGCACGGGGCGAATCGGCGGACGGTGGTCCGCCGCCATTGTCTATCGGGTTGACGCGGTTCCGACGTGCGAGGAAATGGGGCTTTTGGTGGTCGAGTTACTGTGGGCCGTGCGCGGTTTCGGGGTGGGTGGCGGGGGCACAAACGCCCCGCAAGCCGAGGGGCGGCACGTGCCGATAAAACTAGTCAAAGGATCGCATTGTCCCCGGATAAAGTGGGACGAACTGGTGCGTGCCAGGGGCCGTAACTCCTGTACCGGGCCGCGTACAGGGTAGTGCGTGATGGTTTGACAGTTGCGCACTGGGCTGGGTACAGTTTTCAGTTCGTCAGCAGGGCTGCGGGGTCGCGAGAGGGAGCTTGCCCGGCAGGCCTACTGTCGCGGGCACATGTTGCGTCGTTTGAAGGCCGGCCAGGGCGAAGGAGTACGGAATGGGTTTCCGGCAAGCGCTCAGAGTGGCGACGTGGGTGGCGTCTGTCGGCGTGCTGCTACCGGGCTTGACCGGCTGCGCGATGCTCAACAGCTTCCTGGACCCGACCAAGGTCGGGCAGTTTCCGGCGGAGTACCAGGAGCGTGGCATCCGGCGCATCCTGACGCCGCACGACGGGCCGATCGGCGTGCGTGACGCGGCTGAGCCCACGCCCGAGGATCTGGTGCCGATTTTCGCGGACTATCGCCTGAGCGTGGGGGACGTTGTGGCGGTGGTGGTTCCGGACTTGATAGCGCCGGGTGCGCCTGAGCAGGTTGCGATGGAGATCACGGCGACGGGTAACATTCGCATACCGCAGCTCGGGTCGGTCAAGATTGACGGTTTGACGGAGCAGGAGGCGGAGCAGGAGATCAACGCGCGGCTGCGAGAGGCGAAGCTGCTGTCGGAGCCGGAGACACGTGTTTACGCGCAGTCGCGGCGTGGGCGGACGTTTACGATCAGGGGGGCGGTGGGTGCGCCGGGCATGTACCCGATCCCGGAGCCGGGGACGCGCTTGCTGGACGTGATCGGCATGGTGCAGGACATCAGTCCGACGGTGCAGCGATTCTACGTGATACGGCGGGCGGCGGGCGGAGCGCCGCCGGCGGCGGGAGTGGAGCCGCTTCCGGTCGTTCCGGCGCAAGAGGATCTGGTGGTTCCGCTGCCGCCGGTTGACGAGGATTTCGAGTTCAGCTTTTCGACGGCGGGCGGTTCGGGGGGCGTGGCAGAGCCGCCGCCGGACTTTGCGGAGATGGAGGCGGTGATTGCGCCGCCGGCGGGTGGTCCGCCCGCGACGCAGGAAGCTGACACCGAGCTCGAGTTGCCGTTGGAACCGCTGGTGTTTGATCCGATTACGGGCGAGCTGATCGAGGCACGGCGGGTGGATGAGGGTCCGGCGGCGGAGCGGCCGCTAGTCACGGGACAGGCGTTTCCGCGGGGGCCGTACGCGGAGGACTACACGGAGCCGTTTGACTGGGAAGACGTGCCGGAGTTGGAGTTAGAGCAGCGAGTGATCGAGATTGACGCCCGGGCATTGTTTGCGGGCGACCCGCGTTTCAACATCGTGGTTCGAGATCGTGATGTCATCAACGTCCCGGTTGATACCGGCGTCTATTATCTGATGGGCGAGGTGGCCCGGCCGGGTGCGTTCGCGTTTGGCGGTCGGGAGATCACGATCAAGCAGGCGCTGGCCAGTGCGGGCGGTTTTGCGCCGTTCGCGTGGCCGCAGCGTTGCGAGATCATTCGGCGTGAGCCGGGCACGGACCGGCAGATAACCATTCCGGTGAACGTGGACGCGGTATTTGCCGGGCTGGCGGACGATGTGTTCCTGCGTGATGAGGATATTGTGAACGTGGGCACGCATTTCGTGGCGCCGTTCCTGTTTGTAATTCGCAATTCGTTCCGCTTCACCTACGGCTTCGGGTTTGTGTACGACCGCAACTTCGCTGACAAGGATGCGTATAGCGCCCGGATCAACCCCGATACGCTCAGGATTCAGGAGCGTCAGAGCCGTGGCTTGTCCTTCTGATGCGTAAGGTGACCACGACATGAGTACCGTCGACTCGTCGTCCTTGCCCGGGCGCATCTCGTTCGAACGTTCGGACCAGATCAAGACGGCGATCGTGGTGGCGGCGTTCGTGGCGGTGTTCTGGGAGTTGCTGGATTTTTTTCCGGTCGGCGGCCTGGGTTCGCTGGTATGGCGCTGGGTGCACGAGTCGGATTGGTCGCACGGCCCGATCATCCCGCTGTTCAGCGTTTACCTGGTGTATCTGCACTGGGATCGGATCAAGCGTTGTCCGGTGAAATACACCTGGGTGGGGCTGATACTGCTGCTGGCGGGGTTGAGCCTGTACCTGTATGCGCTGTCGTTTCTGATGATCGGCTATGCACGGCCGGTGGCGATGATGATCACCTTGCTGGGCGTGATCATATATCTGTGCGGGCTGCCGGTGATGCGGTATGCCTGGCTGCCCTGGCTGTACCTGTTCTTCGCGATTCCGATTCCGCGGCGGATTTACTTCATGTTGACCGACCCGTTGCAGCGGCTGGCGGCCGTGGTTTCGTGCAGCGTGCTGGAGGTGATTCCGGGTCTGACGTTGGACCGCGACGGGATCAAGATTTTTCCCTACGTGAACGGTGTGTCGGCGGGGGAACTGAGCGTCACGGATGCGTGCAGCGGGATGCGCAGCACGATGGTGCTCTGTGCGCTGGGTGTGGCGGTGGCGTTCATGAGCCCGCGGCCGTGGTGGCACCGGGCGGTGCTGCTGGGCTCATGCGTGCCGATCGCGACGGCCTGCAATGCGGTGCGCGTGGCGGTAACCAGTCTGCTGCACGTATACGTGGGGCCGAAGTACGCCACGGGCACTTATCACACGGCGTTGGGGCTGGTGGTGATTCTGTTGGCGACGGGCATATTCCTGGGGATCGGCTGGGCGTTGAACCATCTGTTTGTGGAGGAAACGGGGGACGAGACGGCGGCGGAGCGGGCCGGCTAGCCGCCGGGTGCGCTGGTTGCACCTGGGCAGGGTGATGACGAGTGGCTTGACAGAAGCGACGAGACGCGAGGCGCCGGCGGCGGAGCGGGTGGCGCGACCGCGGGGACTGGCGAGCGTGCGCTTCTACATCTGCGTCGGGCTGCTGGTGGCGGCGGCGGCGGGCATTCAGGCCTTGGCGCGGACGCTGCAATGGCACTATCGCAAGGAGGCGGTGCAACTGAAGCGGCCGCTGACGGCGCTGGACTGGCAGAAGCTGGCGCCGCGTTACCGGCGGCATCCGGTGCAGCCGCCGCTGCTGGGGGAAGAGACGATTCAGGCGCTGGGCACGGACAACTATTTGCAGGTGCGGCTGATCGACGAGTTGTGTGAATCGAACGACCCGACGGCGGTCGCGAACGTTTTCGTCACGTACTACACGGGGCAGCCGGACATGGTGCCGCACGTGCCGGACGAGTGCTACCTGGCGGGTGGCTTTGACCGGGTGGGAGCGTCGGAGACGGTTACGCTGCCGGTCAGCGGCGTGGGGGCGCCTAATGACGGTGTGCCGGTGCGCGTGTTGCAGTTCCAGTCGCGGGCCGGGCGGCACCAGCCGACCACGGTGATGTACCTGTTTCACACGAACGGGGATTATCAGGCGACGCGGACGGATGTGCGTTTGCGTTTGGCGCGGCTGGGGGAGCGGTACGCGTACTACGCCAAGATCGAGGTGAACTTCACGAACAACGTGGACCGGGCCATGCAGCCCGCCGGCCGGGAGGCGTCGCTGGCGGCGCTGCAACCGCTGTTGGAGCGGCTGCTGGCGGTGCTGTTGGAAGACCATTTTGCCTGGGACCTAGTGGAATCCGGGGCGTACGATCCGGGCAGGCAATAAGACGACGGGAAGGGTAGGCCATGGCGCGCAAGCGTGCGAACAAGAACCTGGTGGTGTTCCTGACGGCAATGGGGATCTTGTTGACGGTGATAGTGGCGTGGGTTGCCACGACAACGGCCGGCAGCAAGGACCCGGAGATATGGGCCGAGCAGGCGCGTAAGCGCGAGGCGGCGGGCGATTCGGAGATGGCCCTCGATCTGTTTGGGCGGGCCTACAAGCAGAGCCTGGACGTGTCCTATCTGGTCGAGGCGGCGGAATGCGCCTACCGCCAGGGTGACGTGGGCCGGGCGCTGGCCACGTTGCAGCGGGCCTACAACGAGCAGCGCACGAATCCGGGCGTGTCGGCCTTCCAGCGCGTGTTGGTGTCGTACCTGACGCACGTGTGGGAACTGGTGCAGCCAGACGCCTACTGGCGTCTGAACACACAGTTGCGGCAGGACCTGCTGGAGTACGCGCAGGCGCTGCAGGAGGTTGACGCGCAGAACGTGCTGGGGCCGATCTCCGAGGCGGTGGCGCAGTGGGCGCTTGAAGACCAGGACGCCGCAGCCGGCGTCCGGGGCGACGAGGCTTTGGAGCGCGCCCGCGAACTCGATGCAACGCATCCGTACGTGGTGATGAGCAGCATCCAGCGTGAGCAGCGCCTGCTGCTCGGGCGCATTACCGAGCTGCGTCAGCAGGGCACGCCCGATGACCGGTTGCAGGCCCTCATGGACGACTTCCGGTCACGGGCGGTGGCGCAGTTGAAGGCGGGCGTTGAGGCCAACCCGGGCAGCTGGCAACTGGTCAGCGCGTACATGGGGCAGTTGCGCACGCAGGAGCAGTTTGACGAGGCGCGCGCGGTGCTCCAGCGGGCGATTGCGGCGGACGAGCAGTCACCGGAGTTGCACGCGGGCTATGCGGACCTGCTGCTGAACGAAGCGCATCGGCGCCGGGAAGAACTGGCGGCGGAGGATTACGCGCAGTTGCTGAGCGAGGCGGCCGGGCACGCGGACCGTGCGATCGAGTTGGCGCCGGCCCTGTATCGGGCCCACGTCACGCGGGCGCGCGTGGAGCTGTCACGCGACCTGCAGGCGACCGGCGGAGAGATCACGGCGCCGCGCTACGCGGCGGGGCTGCAGATCTACGCGGCGGCGCTGGAGCAGACCGCCGGCATTCGCAGCCTGCGGGCCATGCTGGGTGAATCACGTGACCGGCCGCTGCTGCACATTAATGCGTACGTGACGGCGTTGGAGTACTGGCTCAAGGCGACGAGCGAGCAGGAGCGGTCTGAGCGGATGGCGGTGGCGCAGCGTTTTCTGGACGCCACGGAGCGCCGTTACCCCGAGGCGCCGTTCACGCGCTACATGCGCGGTCAGTGGCACCTGATCAAGGGGGAGCGCACACCGGCGCTGCAGGCTTTTGAACAGGCTGAACAGGGGGCCAGCGCGGATCGCTCGGGTTTGTATCCGGCTTTGTGGTTCAGTTCCCTGGGCGGCGTGCTGCCGGTGCATCGACTGGCCACGCTGTATCGGGAGTTGAACCAGCCGGGCGAGGCGCTGCGCTATGTCGATCAGGCGATTGCGCAGTACGAGGCGTTGCGGGGCGGTGAGGCCGTGCCGCTGAACTTGCTGGTTGATCGCATCGAGTTGCTTAACCTGCTCGATGAGCCGCCGCAGGAAACGCTGGACCTGGCCCGCATGGTGCGTAGCGCGTACCAGCAGATGCTGGCGTCTCCGGACTACCAGGGCGCCCGGTTGCGGTTGGCGCAGGCCGAGGCGCAGGCGCTGCAGAAGCTGCAGCGCGGCGACGAGGGCATGGCGCTGGTGGCCCAGGCCGCCGGCGAGGATGTGCGCGGCCGGCTGCTGCAGGCCAGCCTGGCCAGGCAGCGTGAGGATTACGAGACGGTAGAGGCGTTGGCGCGTGAGGTGCTGGCGAGCCCGGACCTGGCGCCCGCGGTGGCGGCGGATGCGCTGAGTCTGTTGATTCCGGCCCTGGAGCACAGAGGCGATCGCGTGGGCAGCCAGAGCGCCATCGCGGAGTTGCGGCAGCGTTTTCCGGATAATGCCGCCCTGCAGCGTGCTCTGAACCGGGTCGACATCGAGCTGTCCTACCGGGATGACCCGGCACAACTCCGGGCCAAGCTGCTGGAGCTGATTGCGGCTGAGCCCGATCCGCAGCGCCGGGCGCAACAGTACTTCGACTTTCACGCGGCGCGGCGGGAGTATGAGCAGGCGCAGCCCTACCTGGACCAGTTGGAGCAGGCGCAGCCGGACAGCGTGCTGGTACTGGAACAGCAGTTCATGCTCAAGCTCCAGCTCCAGCAGTATGAACGGGCGGCCGAGTACGTCGTGAAGCTAACGCAGGCGAACGAGGGTCGGGGGGCGGACAACGCGGGCGGCGCGACCTATCGCGGGCGGTTGGCGTTGACGCGGGGCAACGCGGCGGAGGCAGTGCGAGAGTATCGCGAAGCCCAGCTCAAGCTGCCGCGCTCGGCCCAGTTGCAGATTGACCTGGCGCGGGCCCTGTTGGGCGTCGGCCGTCACGATGAGGCCGTCACGGCACTGCTGGAAGCGGTCAAGCTGAACCCACGGAGTTTCGAGGCCAACGCGCTGCTGGACGAGACGTTTGTGCGGCACATTCCGCCGAGCCAGCGGCCGGACAACTGGGAGTCTTACCTGGAGCAGGCGGCCAAGTTGCAGCCGCAGCACGCGTATATCCTGGAGCAGGCGGACCGGCTGGATCCGCAGGCGGGCATTAAGACGCGCGAACAGCGGCGTGCGGCCGAGCCGCGCAACGTGGAGAACCTTGTTCGGCTGGCGCAACTGTACGCCCATCAGAAGGTGGGTGACGAGGCCCGGGCGGCGGAGCGTTTCCAGGAGGCCCTGGCGATTGAGCCGGGCAGCGACTTGCTGGCCCGGTCGGCGGCGGCGTTCTACGCGCGGGTCGGACGCCGCGAGGCGGGGGAGCAGCACCTGCGGGCGTTCATCGAGTCGCAGAGCGGTGCGGAGCGCGGCTACGCGCACGTCCTGCTGGGCGGTTTCTACCGGGAGTTAGGCGACGTGCCGGCGGCCGAGGCGGCCTACGAGCGTGCCCGGCAGGTGATAGGGGAGTTCGTGGCGGACCCGGGCGAGCGGGAGCGGGCCATGCTGGCCGTGGAGCTGGAGTTGATCCGCTTCTATCGGGAGGTGCCGGGCCGGGAGAACCAGTTGATCACGGCGTGTCGCTGGGCGCTCGACAAGTTGGACCGACGTGACGAGACGGACGCCTTGCGGGCGCAGTTTGTGCGCCTGACGATCGCGCGGGCGTTGCTGGCGCTTGGTCGGCTTGGTGACGCCGAACAGGAACTGCTGGCGTACATGGCGGAGTATCCGACCGACCCCAGCGCTGCGCTGTACATGGCGCAACTGAAGCTGACGCAGCGAGACGTTCCCGGGGCCGAGGCCGCGCTTACGGAGGTGTTGCGGTCGGTGCCGGATCACGTCTGGTCGCTGCTCAAGCGGGGTGCTTTACGGGCGCAGGGAGGGCGCTACGAGTTGGCGCGCGAGGATTTGACGCGGGCCCGCACGCTGACGCGGCAGGCGTACGAGCGGGCGCCGGAAGAGCGTCGCGCGGACGGCCCGGAGACGGCCGCGTATCTGGACGCGTGCTCGGCACTAGGCGGTCTTTACGAGGTTACGGCGCAGTATGAACTGGCCGAGGCCGAGTTGCGGCAGATGATGGATATAGTAACCCGGCACCCTGGGGTCGGTCGCAGCGCGCCCGAGGTGGCACAGCGTCTGTTGCGGGTGTTCCGGCGGGCCGGACGTCCGGACAAGGCGCAGCAGATCATCAGCGAGTTCATGGCGCGCAATCCGAATGAGGCTTTCTGGCCGCTGCAGTTCGCACTGCTGCGGGCTGAGCGGGGTGAGGAGCTGAGGCTGCAGGCAGCGGCGGCGCAGAGGGCCGGACGGGCGGCGGATGAGCGCGAGTATCGCAATCAGGCGGAAGTGGCCTACGATCAGGCCGCCAACTACTATGAGCGGGCGGCGCGGGTTGCGCGTGATCGGAACCCGACGGCGGCGGCGTTGTACACGGCCTATCAGCTCGACGCCCTGGCGGCGGCCGCGCGCACGGACCGAGCCATTGAGTTATTCGAAGTGCTGCGTACTAGGATGGATCAGGTGCCGGCCGCCATTTACGCGGCCATGATCCGGGTGTACGAGACGGCGGGGCGGCGGTCGGACGCGACGACGGCGCTGCAGCGCGCGTTGATGACGGCGATGCGTGAGGGCGGCAACACGGTGTTGGGCGTGATGGCGTTCGCCAGTGATCATTTGCCGAAGCAACCCAAGCTGGACACGCTGGCCGAGTTGATCGCGGCCACCGAGGAGCGGTCGCAGGGGATGTTCTTCTTGCGGACGGTGTATGCGATGCAGTTGATTGCGGCGGGCCAGCCGGACGCGGCGTTGGAGGCGCTGGCGCCGGCGCTGGCGGCCACGGAGCCCGGCGCTTCCGATCGGCTGCAGGCGCTGCTGGTACAACACCAGGCGTTGTTCGACACGGGCGATGTGGAGGGCACGATTGCGCTGCTGGAGGAGATTCTGGAGGACTACCCGGACAATCGCGTGGCGTTGAACAGCCTGGCGTACATCCTGGCCGCGCGGGTCGGGCGACACGAGGAGGCGCTGCCGTACGCGGAGCGGGCGCGGGACATTGGGCCGCCGGATGCGGCGGTATTGGATACGGTTGGGTGGGTGTACTTCAAGAATGGGCGCCATGAAGAGGCGGAGGCGGCGTTGAGGGAGGCGATCAGCGTGGATCCGGACAGTCCGGCAGCGCTATACCATTTGGGAATGGTGTATGCGGAGCGCGGGCGGCTGGCGGATGCGCGGCAGAGCCTGCAAGCGGCGCTGCTGGCGGCTGAGAAGACCGGCAAGCACAATTACGATGAGGATATCCGGAGCGCCCTCAGCGACCTGCGCTGAGGAGGCCTTGGGCCGCGCTGGTGCCGGAGTTGGCTTGAGGGACCGGCACCTGACCGGCAGAAGAGAGGATCGCGATGAGTACGATCGGTGACGCGCACGCGATGATTGCGAAGGGCGAGATGCTGCCGGAACTGCCTGGCCTGCGCGCCCCGGCGGGGGCCGGCGACGAGGGCGGCATGACGTTTGCCGACTTCGTGCGGGTACTCAAGGAGCGCAAGACGCTGGTGATCATCGCGCTGATTGCCATTTACGCGCTCGTGGGCGTCGTGACGCTGGCCGTGTGGCGCTTCGTGCCGGCGTACCGGGCGGAGGCGCTGCTGGAACTGCAGCCGCCACAGGAAGATGCGTTCGAGGCGACGGAGCGGCTGGTCGATCCGCGCATGATGAACATGCTGCTGCAGACTGAGGCGGCCCGGATCAAGTCGCCGAGCGTGCTCTACGAGGTACTGGGGCTCCAGGAGGTGCAGAATACGGAATTCTACCAATGGTACGACGACTTCGACGAGTGCGCCGAGGACCTGGAGCGATTAATCGGCGTGGCCCCGGTGCCGGACTCGAAGCTGATTCGCGTGAGCCTGCAGTGCCGCGAGCGGGATGAGGCCGTGCTGATCGTGCGGACGCTGATCGAGCGTTACCGGGAGCGCTACCGGCAGCGCACCCAGGTACGTGGCCAGGCGCAACTGGAGGACCGCAAGAACACGCGGGACCTGCTGCTCAAGCAGCTTTCGGAGAAGCAGACTGAGCTGGCCCGTTTTCGTGAGCAGACGGACGTCGGTGCGATTGAGTCGGAAGGTCTGATGCTTACGCAGAGTATCACAGACCAGACTTACCTGGTGAACACGTACGATGCGCGCGCGGCGGAATTGCAGGCGCAGCTCAATATCGTTCATGGCATTGACCCCACGGCCCTGCCGATCACGCCCGAGGATCGGGTAATCGTCGAGGCCGACCCGCTCTTGCGGATGTATCGCCAGCAGGTCGAAGCCCTGGACATCGAAATCAGCGTGCTGCGCGAGAATGTGGCCGGTGACAGCCACAAGATGCTCAGACAGGTAGTGGGGCGCCGCGACGGCTATGCGCGCCTGGAGACTGCGCGGCGGGAAGAGCTGCTCGACGATCTGCGGGCCCGGCGTGTGCAGGCCATCCGCGAGGAATTGGCGCGGGTGCGGGCCGTGCAGGCGCGCGTGCAGGAGCAACTCGACGAGATGGAGGCGCGCCAGGCCGCCCTGGACGCGTCGCGGGTGCGCTACGAGAACATGGTGAAGGACGAGGAGCGCATCCAGCGGCAGTTGGAGGCTAACGAGGAGCGCGTCATCGAGGCGCAGCACGTCGTGGACTCGACGCCGCGCAGCCTGCGGCTGGAGATCGTCAACCCGCCGGTGCGGCCGGTGTGGCCGAGTCGCCCGAATTTTCCCGTCTATCTGGGCGGTGGTGCCTTGCTGGCCATTGGCGGGGCGATCGGGCTGGCGTTTCTGCGTGAACTGACGGACAAGTACGTGCGCACGCCGATCGACGTGGCGCGTTTCGGCCGCCTGTCGGTGCTGGGCTGCATTCCCGAGTTGGACGAGGAAGAGGCCGAAGTCGATTCGATCGAGCTGGCGACGCGGCAGGCGCCCCATTCACTGGTGGCCGAGGCTTTCCGGCAGGTGCGCGCTAACCTGATCTTCAGCGGGCCGGCGGAGTCGCAACGCTCACTGCTGATCACCAGCCCCGGCCCGGGCAACGGCAAGACGGCCATAGCCATCAACCTGGCAATCACGTTGGCGCAGGCCAACGAGCGGGTGCTGCTGATCGACTGCAACTTCCGGCGGCCGGCCATTCGGCAGGCGTTTCCAAACGCCCGCAGCGCCGGGCTGAGCAACATCCTGATCGGCCAGGCCAAGTTGACCGACCTGGTGGTCCACACGGATACGCCGAACCTGGACATCCTGAGCAGCGGGCCGATGCCGCCGACACCGGCCGAGTTGATCGGCTCGGAATACATGCAGAAGCTGATCAAGGAGGCGGAGGAGAAGTACGACCGCGTGATCTTCGACGGTCCGCCGGTGCTACTGATCAGCGATGCCCTGGTCGCGGCCACGCAGGTCGGGGCGGTGATCCTGGTGGCCCGCGCTTCGGACAACACCAAGGGCGTGTTGCGGCGGGCGCGCGAGCAACTGGCGCGGATCAACGCCCATGTGCCGGGCGCGGTTCTCAACGCCGTGCGGGCGCGGCCGGGCGGTTACTACCGCGAGCAGTACCGTGAGTTCTATGAGTACGGCGCGGACGTGACTATTCCGCCGGAGTTGCCGGGCGTGGCGGCGGACGACACGGAGCCCTCCGGGAAGCAGGTGTAGCACTTAGCCGGCCGTAATGCGCAGCAGGCCGGTCCCGTTGATGCGGTCGGCCTTGAGGTCCTGCAGGGCCTGATTGGCGTCGGCCAGCGTGTATTCGGTCACGTGCGGGCGAATTGGAATCTCAGCGGCTTCCGCCAGCAGCGCGCGGCCGTCGGCGCGCGTGTTGGCAGTGACGGAGCACAGGTTGCGCTCGTAGAACAGGTGTTGCTCGTAGTTCAGCGGGGGCACATCCGTCATGTAGATGCCGGCCAGCGCCAGTGTGCCGCCCTTGCGCAGCGCAGCCAGCGCCGGCGGGACCAGGTCACCGACCGGGGCGAAGATGATCGCGCCGTCAACCTTGACCGGCAGGTCGGCCGCCGCGGCGCCCGCCCAGGCGGCGCCCAGGCGGCGCGCCAGTTCGCGATGTTGTTCGCCGCGCGACACCACGTACACATCGCTGCCGCGATGGCGGGCGAGTTGGATCACGACGTGCGCGGATGAGCCGAAGCCGAACAATGCCAGCCGACCGCCGGCCGGGAGGTTGCAGCGTTGCAGGGCGCGGTAGCCGATGATGCCAGCGCATAGTAGCGGGGCGGCCTGGTCGTCCGCGAAACCCTCCGGCAGCTCGTACGCGATGTCTTCGGGTACGACGGCCTGTTCGGCGTAGCCGCCGTGCTCGTGATAGCCGGTGAAGCGCTGCGACTCGCAGAGGTTCTCCCGGCCGGAGTGGCAGAACTTGCACGCGCCGCAGGTATGCCGGAGCCAGGCCACGCCGACGCGCTGTCCGACGCGCAGGCGGCCGCAGCCGGGGCCAAGCCGGTCAATCGTGCCGACGATCTGATGGCCGGGGATGATCGGCAGGCGCTGTTGGGGCAACTCGCCCTCGGTGACGTGCAGGTCCGTTCGGCACACCGCGCAGCAGTGCACGCGCAGCCGTACTTCTCCGGGAGCCGGCTCGAGGTCGGGCCATTGGGCGAGTTGCAGGGGGCTGCTTTCGACGGGAGCGATTTTGTTGAGCACCATTGCCCGCATGGCTGGTTCAGGCCCCAATTGGCTGCGGCGGGTGGCCGACGCTGTTCATGTGGCGGACTGTCAGCAGATTGTGCGCACCGGCACGTTCGGCCGCGTCCGCCCGTAAGGGCAGCCGGGAGTATAACGGTCAGGGTGGGTTGAGGCGAACGCGGGGGACCGGGAGGTACAATGCGTGCAGGATTGCCGGCCGGAAAAGAGGCGGGGCGGGAGTCACCCGAGACTCCCGCCCGCAACCAGTTGCCGCTTCTTCCAACGCAACTTCACGCCATGCATCGGACCGGCCAGTGCCGTGGACCGATGCGTGGTGCGTCTACGGCAGGATGATGTAGCCGACCGTCGTCGCGGTGTTGTCGCTGCGCGTCGTGGCCGTCTTGAAGCCGACCGTGTCGAGGCTGCAATCGACGCTCCAGGCCGGGCAGGCGTAGGGGTCCTCGTCCTCCGGGTCGGCCGGGACGACGAACGTGGCCCCGGCGGTGCTGTACTGGAGGTAAGAGTTGGCCAGGAAGACGTAGCTGTCATCCGGAACGATATCGAGCGAGCCGCCGAAGCCCGCCAGGCCGTTGTTCACGGTCGAACCGTCGATGTACTGGTTCAGGGGCGCCTTGGTGTAGCCCGGCCCGGGGACCGTGCCCACCGCGGCGCGCTGCGACCCGCCGCTGCTGTCGTCGGCGTCGGCGTCGGCGAAGAAGGCGAAGACGTCGGTGCCGATCGCGACGGCTCCGATCCCGAAGCCGTCCGTCAGGTCGATGATGGTGTTCGTCGTCAGATTGACCAGGATCGTGTGCGGGTAGGCCTGATCATCCAGCGCGATGATGTAGCCGCCGTTCATCTTGATCTGCGTGTCACTGACGCCGTTCGGAGACACGATTTCGGTGGGCGCGGCGGTGGGGTCGGTGATGTCGTAGATGAAGAACGTGTCATCGGCCACCGCGACAACCGTCTGCGAGGCGGCATCGACGGCCACCTGGTCAACCTGGAAGCACGAGCCGGCCGGGTTGTTCGTGAAGGCGATGAGGGCTGGGGCGTCACCACTGACGTCGATGACCTTGATGATCAGGCCGTCCGTCACAGTGCTCTGGTCGCAGATGACGACGCAGTAGTCGCCGTCGGCCTGGATGTGGCCGGTGTCACCGGCGGCCACCGGGATGCTGCACAGGCGAATGTCGGTGGTGTCGAAGGTTTGCGTAATCGTCGCGGTGTCCACGTCGAACACGCTGACCTGGAACGCCAGGGCGCCGATGTTGCTGCCGGCCAGGAATATGGTGCGGCCGCCGACGGCGAAGGCCTTGTTGCTGTACAGCTCAGTGTTGGGGACGGGCGTGCCGACGGTCGGGGCCTCGGAGGGGGTGATGTAGGAGACGCCGACTACGGTCGATCCGCCAACCGCGGTACCGAAGGCGATCAGGTCGGTGCCGGTCTTCAGCGCGGCATCGTGCCGGACATCGATATCAGTCTTGACGATGACGAGCGTCTCGTCACCGTTGTCGTCGCCATTGTCGTCGCCATTGTCGTCGCCGTTGTCGTCACCGTTGTCGTCGCCGTTGTCGTCGCCATTATCGGCCCCGTCCGGTACTGGGAGGAGGTCCGTGAACAGGCAGCAGCCCGCAACCGGCATCACCAGGAAGGCTGTGGCCAGCACAATTAACATCACTCTCAAGCTGTTTACCATCTTTGTTTGCTCCTGCTGTGTAGGGAAACTCGTGAGACACCACACACTTATGTTCGGATACGCGACAGAAGCTCACGCAGTGCGCAAGCTTGCTGAGTGGAAAAGCGCTCTGCTTCCGGGTTGCCGCGGCACGGCCGGAACGAGTGCGTGCGAGGGTCGGCAGCAACTCAGCAGTGGCCACAGGCGAGCAGCCGCCCACCGGGGCGGCGGCGCCTGGTCGGGAATGCGGGATGGCACACAGTGCATAACATGTTTACACAAAGGAACTTGTGGGACAGGGCGGGCGCGGCGGCGTTCGGCGTGCGGATTGGAGTGCCGGTGTTGCTGAGACGTCGGGGGGCAGAAGACCCTCGCCGCAAGGTCAGGATGGCCGGCCAGGTGGCTGGAATCGTTTCGAGAGGCATGCGCAAATCTTGCCGGACGGAGATAATGGTTTGTGGAGATGAGCGCGGCAAAGCGGGCAAGGTTGTGGATCGGACCCTCGGGCTGGAGCTACGGGGATTGGACGGGGGTGTTCTATCCTGATCGACCTGGGCGGGGGTTCAAGCCGCTGGCGTACTTGGCGCGGTACTTCAATGCCGTCGAGGTCAACACGAGCTTCTACCGTATGCCGACGGCGCGGATGACGAGCGCGTGGGTGCGGCTGGTGCCGGCGGAGTTTCGCTTCGCGTTCAAGCTGACGCAGAGCTTCACGCATCAGCGGTCGGCGTTTCCGGGAAGCGGTGAGGTCGCGGCGTTCCATGAGGGGTTGCGGCCGGTTCAGGAGGCCGGCCTGCTGGGTCCGGTGCTGATGCAGTTTCCCTGGTCGTTCCGCTACACGCAGGAGGCCGCTGATTGGCTGAAGCGGCTGGGAGCGGCGTTCGTGGAATACGAGCGATTCATCGAGGTGCGGCACGCGTCCTGGGCGCAGCCGGAGGCGCTGGCGGCGGTGGCCGGGGCCGGGGGGTACTGCAACATTGATCAGCCGCGGCTGCGCGACTGCCTGGGGCCGACCGCCCACGTGCTGGGGAGTGGGGCGTACGTGCGGCTGCACGGGCGCAACGCGAAGAATTGGTTCGCCGAGGATGTGCCGAGCTACGAGCGTTACAACTATCTATACAGTCCGGACGAGTTGGCGGAATGGGTGCGGCGGCTGGACGCGCTCGTGAAGCAGGCACAGAACGTCTACGTGTTTGCGAACAACCACTACCGCGGACAGGGGCCGGCGAACGCGCTCGAGCTGCGTGCGTTACTGGATGGGTCGCGCGTGGCGGTGCCACCGGCGTTGCTGGCGGCCTATCCGCGGCTGGCGAAGATCGTCCGGCCGGACACGCCGACGGGCCTGTTCAGCGAGTTGAAGTAGCGTGGGCGGGCCGGCCCGACGCGGGGCCGTTGGCCAGGATCAGCCTAGTGACGTCGACCAGGGCGATGAAGAGAGTGGCCGCAACGGCGGCTTTCATGGCTGCATTGTCGGGTCCGTTGGGGCGGCGAGCTCCGGTTGAAAGAACGGCTGTCCGTCCAGCGAACCGGCGGTGGGTGGTTCTACGCCCAATAGCGCCATGATCTGGGGGGTCACGTCCTGCAGGCGGGCGCACTCGATCGTCGAGCCGCCGGCGATGCCGGGGCCGGCGATCAGCAACGGAATGCGCATTTCGGCCCGCGTGATGCCGCCGTGGCCGCCGCGTTCGCGATTGAAGCTCCAGCCGGCGGCGGGGAAGACGAGCACGTCGCCGAAGCGGCGGTTTTCGAAGAGGGGGATGAGTTGCGGGACGACGTCCGGGAAGTAGGCATTTCGGGTGGCGTGCAGCCAGCTACGTGAGTCGTGGAAGCCGGCGGCGACGAAGGCCGCCAGTTCGGGGTCTTCCTGGTACATGAGCGGGTCGCCGGGGACGGGCACGTAGCGGTACTCCGGGCCGGTCGGGGTGCAGCGCCGCTCGATGCGGGCCGAGCCGCGCGGTGAGCGGAGGGCCGCTTCGTCCGGGCCGAGCGAGAAGACGACGAGGTCGATGCCGGTGAGGTTCCAGAGCTGCTGCGCAGCGGGCGGAGCGCTGAGGATCTGCTCGACGGTCTCGGGGGACGGTTCGGAGTCCCAGCCGGTCGGGCCGGCGAAGTACAGGCCGGCGCGGCGGCCGTCCTGGTGTACTACGACGGTGTCGAATTGGTCGAAGAAGCTCTGGCGCTGCGCGAAGGAGCCGTCCTGGAGCATGCGGTCGGTGGCGTGGCGGCCCCAGCCGGTGCGCACGAGGTGCAGCAGGTCGATGTGCTCGCTGACTTGAACCATGCCGTGGTCGGCGACGAGGACCAGGTAAGTCGATTCGAGCAGGTCGTTGCGTTCGAGCCAGTCGCAGACGCGGCCGATTTGATGGTCGATGTTTCGGGCCGCGCGGTGGTAGCGTGGTGAGTCAGGACCTGCGAGGTGGCCGATCGAGTCGATGCCGGGGAAGTAGCAGGTTATCAGGGCGGGCCACTCGCCGTTGTCATTGGCCCGGCGGGCGACGAGGTCGATGGTGGCGGCGGTGACTATGTCCACGCCGCCGTAGGCCTCGAAGAACCAGAGGATGCCGGATCTCATCCAGTTGGCGATGTTGTCGGAGACGCCGCGGTGGTGGGCGGCCTGGATGCTGGTGGAGCGCACGTGGGGCAGCAGTTCGTAGATGGTGGGCGTGTGCGAGTCGATGTTCACGTCGCGGTAGTTCTTGATGGTGGCGTAATTGCGGAAGAGGCGCTCCTTGGGGTCGAACCAGCGGTTGCCGGGGATGCCGTGGGTGGCGGGCGTGGTGCCGGTCAGCAGGGTGTTGATCGCGGCGTAAGTGATGGAAGGCACGACCGTGAAGGCGTTCTCGACGCGCAGGCCGCCGGCAACGAAGCGGTGCTGGATATTCGGCAGCCAGCCTTCGTCGCAGCCGCGCTCGACCAGGTCGGGTTGCAGTCCATCGCAGAGGAGTATTATGGCGCCGGGTTCGGGCCGGACGACGGCGGGGTCCAGGCGGCTGGTCAGCGGTCCGGGCGTGACGCAGCCGCCGGCGTATGCGAGAATTAGCAGGACGGCGGGCCGGGGTGATTGAAGGATGATGCTACAGGAATGCTTGCTGGTCATTAATCCGCCTTACACGTAGTAATGGGGGTATAAGGCGGCATTATGTGCGGTGAGCCGGGGCCTGCAAGTTGTTTTCGGCTGTATCTTGTGCCGGCCCGCGATGCCGATATAGTGTTTGGCTGTCGAGCGACCCGGTGGGTGAGCCCCCGGGCGCGGCGAGTGGAGCAAATGGAGAGTGCAATGAAACGGCGAAGCTGGAAGTTCTTGGTGCTGGCGGCGTCCGGCTGTGTTCTGTTCCAGGCGGCGGGCTGCGCGCAGGCCATCATCCAGTCGGTTGCGACGAATGTTCTGCCGCTGATCATCTCGCAGTTGGTACTGGGGAGTCTGCAGGGCAGCACGACGTAGGGCGCTCGGCACGGCAGGAAGGCTATCAGGGCCGCGCGCTGACCGGCGGTTGGCGCGCGGCGACAGCATAATGGGGCTAGCCGGAGGGCGCGGCCGGCGATTCCATGTGCTCAGGGGGTGGTTTCTGCCAATACATCCGCCATGCCGTACAGTCCGAGTGGGCGGCCCACGAGCCAGTGGGCGGCATGCAGGGCTCCGCTGGCGAAGGTCTCGCGCGAGTGGGCCTGGTGCGAGAGCCGCAGCGACTCACTACCTGCTGCGAACGTGACTACGTGGTGTCCGACGTGTTCGCCCATGCGCAGCGCGTGGACGCCGATTTCGCCGGGGCGGCGCGGCCCGCAGCGGCCGTGGCGGCCGTGCACGGCGGTCTGCGCGGGGTCGCAGCCGCGGGCGTGGCAGATGGTCTGCAGCAGGGCGTTGGCGGTGCCGCTGGGGGCATCGACCTTGTGGCGGTGGTGCGTCTCGCAGATTTCCACGTCCCAATCGCTGAGCCGGGCCGCCGCCTGCTCGACGAGCTTCAGCAGCAGGTTGACGCCGATGCTCATGTTTGGCGCCCAGAGCACGGGCACGCGCAGGGCGGCGTGGCGCAGGGCGGCGTGGTGTGGTTCCGTCAGGCCGGTCGTGCCGCTTACGAGGGCGACCCCGTGCGCGGCGCACCAATCGGCCCACTGACGGCAGCCGTCCGGGAGCGTGAATTCGACGAGGACGTCGCACGGCCGGCGGCAATCGACCGAGATGGGCACGCCGATGGCAGACCCGCCGACCGCCTGGCCGGCATCGCCGCCGAGTTGGGGATCGTCGGTTCGGGTAAGCGCGGCGACGATGGTGAATCGCGGATCGGTCGCGGCGAGGCGCAGGATGGTGGCGCCGGTGCGGCCGGTGCAACCGGCGATTGCCAGACGAATGGGTGTCATGAAATGGTGTCCCGCAGCTCGGTCATCTCTTTGACGGTTTTCTGGTCGCCGGCGGTGTTGGCGATCGCGATGCCGGCGGTGAGTGTCTCTGCGGCGGCGGCGCGCCGGCCGGCGCGGATCTCGGCGCGTGCCTTGTGGTAGTAGGCGGGGGCGTAGTTGGCGTCGACCGCCAGGACCTGGGTGAAGGCAGCGACGGCCTGGTCATATTGTTCCAGGTTGAAGTACTCCAGGCCGATGGCGTAATGGGCAAGCGGATCGTCCGGGGCCGCGGCGGCAAGCTTCCTTAATTGGTCAAGTCGCGACATGATGTCTGCTCCGGCCGGCTCAAGTGCTCAAGGAGTTGGGCGATGACTACGCTAGCGGGCCTGCACGCGCTCGTAGCAGTCCTTGAAGTCGTAGCCGGCCTCCTTGGCGTACTCCTTGCCGATCTCGCGGATGCGCTGCTTGAGCGCGTCGCAGCGTCGTCTTTCGGCGGCGCGGGCCACGGTGTCATCCTGGTTAATGAGGAACGGCTCGCGGGCGATGAGCTGAACATCGCTGCCGGTGCGCAGCTCGGTCGGGACACCGCGTTCGTGGAGGAAACTGGCGGCCTGCTGCGCGGCGTTAAGGTCGGCGCGGCGGAAGTGCTGCACGACGACGTAGTGATAGCCGCGCTTGAATTCGAAGGTCGGTTGTGCAGTTTCGCCGGTCCGCTCGACGGGCGCGGGGCGCGACTGGGCGGGCGCTTGCTCGACCGGGCGGGGCGTAACCACCTCGGCCTGTCGGGGTGGTCGATGAGCAGCGACGGGTGCGGGCGTGTCCTGGGGGGGCTCGTCGATTGGCATGGCGGTCGGCGGCATGGTATCCGCGAGGTCGCCGGTTTGCGTGGTGGCGAAGCGCGCGCCGGCCTGGAACGCGACGAACAGGACGAAGATCGCACCGACGGCGAGCACGGCGAGACCGGGCCAGCCCAGCCGGACCGACACGTGTCCATCAATAACACGCACGGTTCTGGGAGCGGTTGGTTCCGCGGTCTTGGGCGGCGGCGTTGTTCGCGGCGGGGCGGGTGTGGAGCTTGTCTCGGTGGCCGCCGGCTCTCCGCTACGCGGCCGGGCCGTTTGCCCCGGACGGCGCGAATGCCGCACCATCTCGTACAGCACGGGACGGTTTCTGCGGGCAGACACGGTGACTCTCCTTGCCGAGCAATTCGACCACGAAGGCGGCGCTGCGGTGTTGACGATTGTAGAGCCTGTCCCGGCGCAGACAACTGTCAATTTGGGCGGCGGGCGACGTGGGCGGCCGGCAAAGGCCGCGGGCAGCCGCCGGAACCGTTCCGGCCGCTGCCCGCTGACCCGATGGGCATCGTGTGTGATGAAAAGAGGCTTAACGTCGATAGCAGAAACCGCCGCCGAACCTGGAGGTATCGATTCGCAAAGCGGCTCCGAAGCTGCAACGGGCATCGCGCACCGGTCGCGAGTGCCAGCGGGGGCGGTGTCCGTCGCGGTGATAACCGTCGTGTCGGACGATGCGGTGCGCGCGTTCGAAAGCCGGGCGATAATGGCGATGGCGAACGCGCACGGCCGGCTGGGGACGCAGCAGCACGACCCGCGGAGCGGGTGCGTAGTAGCAGCGTGGCGGCGGTGGGCACGGATCGTGATACACCGCCGTGGTGTGGTAGCTGGTTGACACTACTGGAGCACAGGTATACGCAGCCGGTGGCACGATTGCGCGGCTTACCCGGCGGGGACCATCGTCATAGCTGAAGCTGAAGCCGCCGGCTTCGGCTGGTGCCGCGGTCAGGACCGCTGCCACAGAGCCGAGCGTCAGAGCAAGTGAACGTTTGGTCATTATGTTGCTCCTGCTGCTGGCGCATCCGCTTTCGGAAGGCCGGGACTGACCCGGCCACCACGTCTTGAGACAGGATTGGGTCGGAAAGGTTTGCGGATTGCGGTGGGGATAACGCCAGTACGGTGGCTGGGCCCGCTCCCGGCGGGTGCCCGTCCGCATAATGTACCCGCGGCGCCATCGCCGGACTGCCGCACAAAGCCTTTTCTGGAAAGCGGTTGCGGCCCCGGCGCCGGCCGGCTTGCGGTTTTCCAAGTGTGGGCGCGCGTATTGTGGGACTTTCCCAGCGGGGCAAAGTGTGGTCCCCTGTGTCGAAGTGTCGACCGGACGCGGGCGGCGGACACCGTGAGGAAACGCAGTGACGGCAGCTTGGGACATTACGGAGGTGACCTGGCCGGCGGATATCGCAGCCGCCGTGGCGGCCTTCGCCGGTGGAGCGGAGTTGGCCTGGCTGGACTCGTGCGCCGCCGGGGCGGCGCCGGCATCGGCGCCGTGCCGCTCGCTCGTGTGTGCGCGTCCGCTGTTGTGGATCGAGCAGTTTGACGGTCAGCCGGCGACGTTGCGGGGCGCGCGGCAGGAGCCGCGCACGTCCGCGGATGGCTGGCGGCTGTGGCGCGGCGTCTGGCAGGATCTGGCACAACTGCCGCAACTGCCCTGGTCAAACGGACCCGGCTGGGTGGGATACGTTGGTTTCGAGATGGCGCGGTACCTGGAGCGGCTGCCGAGTTCACGCCGGGAGGATCTCGGGCTGCCGCTGATGCGGCTGGCGCTGTTCGAGCGCGGGATCGTGCTGGATCACGCAGCGCGGCGGGCGTTTGCGGTGCGAGCGGTTGGACTGGACCTGCCGGGCGCGGCCGCCCCGGCGACGAGGGATGGAGATTGGATTGCCCGCTGGGAATCGGCGGCCGGCGCGTGCCGGGAGTTTGCGCCGACCGGGTTGCCGCGTTGGCGGCCGGAAGTTGAGCGGGAAAAGTACGAGCGGTCAGTTCGGCGTGCGCTGGGGTACATTGCCGCGGGGGATATCTACCAGGTGAACCTGGCGCAACGTTTGCGCATTGAGGGCGCGGGCGATCCGCTGGCGGAGTATGCGCGGGTGCGCGAGGTTAATCCGGCGCCGTATGCGGCACTGTTGCGTTGGGACGATGGGGCTGTGTTGTCGCATTCGCCGGAGTTGTTCTTGCGGGTGCGGGGACGCGAGGTGCTGACGAGTCCGATCAAGGGCACGCGGCCGCGCGTGGGCGACGAGCCGCTTGACGATGCGCGGCAGGCCGAGTTGCTGGCGTCGGCGAAGGAGCGGGCGGAGCTGGCCATGATCGTGGATCTGCACCGGAATGATCTGGGGCGGGTGTGCCGCTATGGGTCGGTCAAGGTTGTTCAGCCGCGGCGGTTGGAAGCGCACCCGACGGTGTTTCACACGGTGGCCGACGTTGTGGGTCAGTTGGCGCCGGGGGCGGATGCGCTGGCGTTGTTGGCGGCGTGTTTTCCGGCAGGCTCGATTACGGGTGTGCCGAAGATTCGGGCGATGCAGATCATTGACGAGTTGGAGCCGGTGGCGCGGGGTGCTTACACGGGGGCGGTGGGCGTGCTGGGGCTGGATGGGCAAATGACGTTCAATGTGGCCATCCGCACTTTACAGATGCGCGGGTCCACGGCGACACTCTACGTGGGCGGTGGGATCGTGGCCGACTCCGACCCGGCGGAGGAGTACGAGGAGACGCTGGCGAAGGGTCGCGGGATCATCGCCGGCTTGACCGGTGCCGAGCGGGCCGGCGGCCGGGCCGCGGCGGCGAGTGAGGCGCGACCAGTGGCGGCGTGTCGAGCGAGTGATGACTGAGTGGGTGTGCATTAATGGCGAGTTGCGGCCGGCCGAGTCGGCCAGCGTCAGCGTGTTCGACGCGGGGTTCATGCAGGGGGTGGGTTTGTTCGAGACGATGCGGGCCTATCGGGGGCGGGTGTTCCGGCTGGAACAGCACCTGGATCGGCTGGCGGCGTCGGCACGGACTCTGGGTTGGTCGGTGATTCCCGATCCTGAGGAGACGGGGGCGAACGTGGCCCGGGTGCTGACGGAGCTGGGGGCGCAGGACGGGCGTGTGCGGCTGACGGTGACGAGCGGGTCGTTGCGCGGCGCGGCGGGGGCGGAGCCTGAGCTGACGATTGTGGCCAGCGCGACGCTGGGCGGAACGTACGCGGCGGAGTTGTACGAGCGGGGTGCGACGGTCGTTGTGTCGCGCTATCGGCAGAGCCGATTCGACCCGACGGTGGGGCACAAGACGACGAGCTACTTCGCGCGGCTGGCGGCGCTGCGCGGGGCGCATGCGGCGGGAGCGCTCGAGGCGCTGTGGCTGGATGACAACGGGCAGGTGGCCGAGGGGGCGGTGAGTTCGGTGTTCGCGGTGCGGGGTGGCCGGGTGCACACGCCGGCGCTGGATACGCCGATTCTGCCGGGGATCACGCGAGCGGCGGTGCTGGAGCTGGCGGCCGAGCTTGAGGTCATGGTGGAGGAGCGGGCGTTGGCGGTGGGCGATTTGTGCGCTGCTGAAGAGGTGTTTCTGACCAATAGCATGATGGAGGTCATGCCGGTGGTGAGTGTGGGAGGTGAGCGGATTGGGGCGGGTCGGCCGGGTGAAGTGACGCGCCGCCTGGCGCAGGCGTATGCGCGGCGGGTGCGAGAGGAGTGTGGACATGACTAGGCGGCCGGCGGTGGGGGCGACGGTGGACGACTTGCGGGCGGCGCTGAATGTGATCGCGCCGTTTCAGTACGCCGCGGAGTGGGACAACGTCGGGCTGTTGGCCGGGCGGCCGGAGTGGCCGGTGCGGCGGGCGCTGCTGGCGATCGATCTGACTGATGCGGTGGCTCGTGAGGCGCTGCGGAAGCAGGCCGGCGCTCTGGTCTTGTATCATCCGCCGATCTTCAAGGGCATTCGGGCGTTGACGCCGGAGGCGGACGGGCCGACGGAGCTGTTGCCGGATTCGCTGGCGGCGCGGGTAGCGCTGCTGGCGGTGCATACGGCGTTGGATGCCGCGCCGGGCGGGACGAATGATGTGCTGCTGGATTTCCTGCCGGTGGGCGCGCGGCGACCGCTGGAGCCGCAGGTGGAGCGCGGGAAGACTTACAAGCTGGTGGTGTTCGTACCGCCGGCGGAGGTGGCCGGACTGCGGCGGGCGCTGACGGCGGAGGGGGCGGGGGTGATCGGGCACTATAGTGAATGCAGCTTCGAGTTGGCGGGACAGGGGACGTTTCGCGGGGATGCGACGACGTCGCCGACGATCGGACGGCCGCTAGAGCTGGAACGCGTGGACGAGATTCGGCTGGAGATGGTCGTGCCGGCAGGGCGGCTGGGTGCCGTGGTGCGGAAGTTGTATGCCGCGCACACGTACGAGGAGCCGGCGTTCGACCTGTATCCGGTTGATGAGTTGCCGGGACGTGGGGCGGTCGGGATGGGGCGCGTGGGCAAGTTGGCGCGTCCGCAGCGTGGTGATGCCCTGCTCGCGGCCCTGGCGTCGCATGTGGACTTGTCGAATGCGCTGGTTGTTGGTGATTTGCGGCGGCGGTTCCGGTCGGTGACGGCAGCCGCGGGCGCGTTTGGCGTGCGGGCTTTTCGTGAGCCGGAGTCGCTGGTGCTGACGGGCGAATTCAAGCACCATGACGCCCTGGAGCTGCTGCGGCGCGGTGTGACGGCGGTGCACCTGGGGCACTATGCGAGTGAGCGGCCGGTGCTGGATGTTCTGCGGCGCCGGCTGGCCGGGCTGGTGGCCGGTGCGCGTTTTGAGTTGGCCCGGGCGGACCGGGCGCCGTTTGCGCGGGTGCGGCGATAGATTTGTCGTTCGGGTCGGGCCGCGCGGCGCGGCCGGATGGAGGATTCCGATGTCAGCATTGCTTGCGATCAGGCGCCGGTCGATCTGGGCGGCCGTGCTGGTTCTGGTGCCGGGGGCGGTCGGGCTGTTGCCGGCGCGGGCGGCGGCGCAGGATGGCGATGCCATTGTGATTGTCAACGGTCAGCCGATCGCGCGCCGCAAGGTCGTGGACCTGCTGATGGAGACGCGCGGCCTGGAGATCATGCAGCAGGTCATTGCGGTGGAACTGGCGAAGCAGGAGACGCGGCGGCGGGGGTTGCAGGTGACCGAGGCGGACATCGAGGCGCAGTATCGCCGGGCGCTGGATGAGATTGTGCCGGACAGCGATGCGGATAACGTGCCGCTGACGCGCGAGGCCAAGGAGCGCGCTATGCACACGATCCTGCAGCAGCGCTGCCTGACGATGCCGGAGTTCATGCTGGCGATGGAGCGGAACGCGCATCTGCGGAAGGCAGCGGAGCAGGAATTCCGCGTGACGGAGGCGACGTTGCGGGAGGAATTCGCGCGGCGCTACGGCGAGAAGGTGGAGGTGCGGCACATTCAGCTTCCGGCCAGCGACACGCGGGCGTTGCACGAGGCGCTGGACGAGTTGGGGCGCAACGTGGATTTTGCCGACGTGGCGCGGCGATTGAGCGTTAATCGCGAGACGGCCGAGCGGGGCGGGTTGATGACGCCGTTCGCGTTCAATGCGCCGGACCAGGAGGTGCCCGCGGCGCTGCGCGAGGTGGCGTTCGGCCTGGCGCCGGGGCAGGTGTCGGCGCCGACGCTGACCGACCGGATGATTCACATACTCAAGCTGGAGCGGCGGATCGCGCCGGAGGGCGTGCGGTTTGAAGATGTGCGCGGCGAGGTCGAGGCGCGGCTGCGTGAGCGCGTGTTGCAGCAGAACATGAACACGCTGATATCGGAGCTTTTCCAGAAGGCGAAGATCAACGTGTTGGACCGGGGGCTGAAGCGCGAGTACGAAGCCCTGCTCGATCAGTTCAGCGAGGAAGCGGCCGGAATGCCGTAGTGTTTGTCTTTGGGGGGCGGCGGCCTGGGTCAGGGTGAAATGTCCGCCGGCGCGTACTGCATGCCGTTCTCGTCGATGCGCAAGGTTTCGGTGGCGAGGCGGAAGTTCAGGAGGGCCTGCCAGCGAGAGGTCTTGGCGAGGTTGAGTCCGTTGCGCGCACTAGTCCAGGCATCCTCGGCATCGAGCAACTCCCGCACGTCGAGCTTCCCATCGTCGTACTGATGCTGGGCGAACTCCAGGCGGCGATTGGCGACCGCGAGGTTTTCCTGCTGGATCTGGAGGGAGCGATCCTCCAGGCGGATCTGGTTGACGGCGCTGCGCACGTCGACCCGGATGCGCTCGACGGTGTCCTGGTAGTTGCGTTGGGCGCGGCGGACGTCGACCAGTGAAGCGCGATAGCGATTGCGCTCGGCCATGCGCTCCAGCGGCAAGTCGAGCAGCAGTTCGCTGCGCCAGGTGGTGCGATCAAACGAGAAGTCGGCCAGGCGGTTGTGGCCGGGGTCGGTCTCCCACGAGACGGTCGATTCCAGGTCCAGGTTAGGCAACAGGGTGTTCTGGGCGATGGCGACGCCGCGCCGGGCGTCGTCGATGCGGTCGTTGCCGGTCAGCAGGTCGAGTCGGTGCTGCGTGGCGAAGGCGAGGGCGCGGGACTCGTCGCCGGCGGCCGGTGGACGCAACAGCAGTGGGTAGTGGCCGGCGGTAACCTGGGCTTCGATGGACTCGATGTCCTCGAGGCGCTCCTCGTTAAGCGGCTCTTCGACCGGCATACCGATGGCCAGCTTGAAGCGGTCGGCGGCAGCGCGGAAGTCTTCCCGGGCGCGCTCCAGGCGGTTGTCCGCGCTGAGGTATTCGAATTCGGCGCGCTGCGTGTCGAGCGGGCTGCGCAGGCCGGCCTGTTCGAAGGCCCGAGCGCGCTCGAGGGTTACCTCGCGCCGCTCCAGACTTACCTGGCTGTCCAGCACGCTTTGCTTGGCACGCAGCAGGTCGAAGTAGGCGCTGGCGACGTCCACGAGCTGGCGGCGGCGAAAGCGCTCGAAGCTGCGCACCTGGTAGGTCAGTTCGCGTTCGAGGCGGATCAGGTCTTCCTGGGCGACGTGGCCGGCGCCGCGCAGGAAAGGCACGCGGACGCCCAACTCGACCGTGCTGCCCTCGGAGGCGGTGATGGAGCGGCCGACGTCGCGGATGAGGGTGCTGATGGCCTTGGCGGTGAACTCGCCGCCATAGGGCAGGCGCTGCGAGGCCGACAGCTCCGCCACGAAGCGCATGGCCTGGTCGAAGTCGCGTATCTGGCCGAAGTTGCCGTAGACGGTACGGAGGCGCGAAGCAAATACGGGCGTCCAGAGATGCCGCTCAAGCGTCAGGGCCAGGGCCCGCAAGTACAGCTCTTCCTTGGCGGTCTGATAGGCGCGTTGGTTGGCCTGGGCATAGGCCAGTGCGTCTGTGAGGGTGAACAGGTCAGATTGGTCGTCGGGTGCCGCCTCGGGCGGTGCGGCGGGCTTGCTCGACAACGACGGGGTGGTGACCAGTGGTGCGGCGGGTGGCTCCTCGGACTCGGGGACGAAATCAGCGGGCAACGTGGTCGAGACCGGCCGGGGCACCGGCACGTACGCAGTCCGCGACGGGGTGGCCGCGTCGACATCGGCGGCCGACATGGTAACGGGGGGGCTGGCACCCAGCGCGGCCTGCTGCCGTTCGGCGATGATGGCTGACACCCGGCGGTCAGTGCGGTCGGCCAGATGCTGGCAACCCGTGGCCAGGGTCGCAGCAAGGCCGGCGAGCAAGATGAAGCAGAGCAAGCCGGCGGGGCGGCGCCGGATTCGGGGGTCAGAGGTCGGCCGGGCGAGTTGTGGCGAGCGTGCGTGGTGTGTCATGGCACAACAAGGTTCCATGTTGAGCAATCGGCCGGCGCCGTGGCTGGCGCGGAAGATCGCCGAGGCCGCTCGGGCGATCGGTCCAGCGCGGCGCGTTACTATAGGCGATGGTGGGCGAGGGCGGCAAACCTGGCACGGCGCGGGGGCCGCGGGGCGAACGGCTTACGCCATTGTCAGGGCGGAGCCGATCGAGTCGATCAGGGCCTGGGCGGTGTAGGGTTTGGGGACGAAACCGGCCATGCGATGACCGTCAAGGTGGGCAAGGGCTTCCTGCTCGCTGTATCCGCTGGAGAGGATGACGCGGGCGTCGGGCCGGATGTCGAGGATTCGCTGGAGCACGGTTTCGCCGCCCATGCCCGGCATGGTCATGTCAAGCAATACGACGTTGATCTCGTCGGCATGGCGGCGAAAGAGCTCGATGCCGCTGACGCCGTCGGGGGCGGTCAGGACGCGTGCGCCGCGTGATTCGAGGATGGTTTGGACAACTTCGCGAATGTCCTCTTCGTCGTCGACGACCAGGACCGTAGAGCTTACGGGCAGCGTGGTGCACTGCAGGCGTGGGACGGGGCGGCGGATGGTGCCGACCGCCGGGGGGAACAGGATGGTGAAGGTGGTGCCGCGTCCGACGGTGCTGGTGACGCGGACGGCGCCGTGATGCGACCGGACGATGCCGAGCAGGGCGGACAGACCCAGGCCGCGGCCCTTGGCCTTGGTGCTGAAGAAGGGGTCGAAGATGCGTGCCAGAGTGTCCGGGCTCATGCCGCAGCCGGTGTCAGCGACTTCGAGGCAGACGTACTGGCCGGGCGTGAGCGGATGGCCGATGAAGGCGGCATCCGGCTCGCTGGCAAGTCGGGTGCGCAGCTCGGTCCGCGCCACGACGGTGCCGGGCTGGTGCCCGATGGCCTCGGCGGCGTTGAGCAGCAGGTTCATGATGACCTGCTGGAGTTGCGCGCCGTCGGCCTGGATCATGGGTAGATCGTTGGCCAGCTTGAGCTGCACGTTGACGGTCTTGGGGAGGGCGGCCCGCATTAGGTCGGCGATTTCCTCGACCAGCTCGCTGAGTGCCAGGGGATGGACGTCGTAGGCGGCCTGTCCGGAGTAGGCCAGCATCTGGCGAGTGAGCTCGGAGGCGCGCTGGCCGGACTTGATGATTTTCTCCAGGTGGCCGCGCAGGTCGGAGTTGGCCGACGTACGTTCCATGGCCACGGAGGCGTTGCACAAGACGCTCAGCAGGAGGTTGTTGAAGTCGTGGGCCAGGCCGCCGGCCAACATGCCGAGGCTGTCCAGCTTCTGGGACTGCTGCATGCGCACTTCCAACTGGCGGCGCTCCTCCTCGGCGCGTTGGCGCTCGCTGATGTCGCGGAAGACGACCACGGCACCGGTCAGACGGCCCTGTTCTCGGATTGGGGCGCTGACGAAGTCGATCGGGAACGTTGAGCCATCCTTGCGAAGAAAGACGTCGTTGCTGCCGTGCTGGACGGCGCCGTTGCGGACCGCGGAGCAGATAGTGCAGTTGTCGTCGGGGTTGACTTCGCTGGTGAGGCGTCCGTGGCGGACGAGTTCGTGAGCGCTGCGGCCGATCAGGTCGCTCACCTCCCAGCCGAGCATGCGGGCGGCCGCCGGGTTCGCGAACGTGCAGCGGCCGGCGGTATCGACGCCGTAGATACCCTCGGCCGCGGAGTCGAGGATGAGCTTGTTCTGGTGGCTGAGGCGTTCGAGGGCCTCCTCGGCGCGCAGCCGCTCGGTTACGTCACGGGCGAAGCCGACCAGGATCTTGCGATCCTCATCGCGCAGGACAATGACGCTGGTTTCCAAGCGGATGATGTGGCCGTCGCGGTGGCGATGCGCGGTCGCAAACTGGTGAAGCCCGGTGCGCAGCGGGCTGATGGTGGTGCGGTCCTGCAGCGGCTCCTTGATTTCGAGGTCGGTGATGCGCATGCCGAGCAGTTCGGCGGCGCGGTAGCCGGTCATGCGGCAGAATGCGTCATTGACCTCCAGGAAGCGCTGGTTCTGATCGACGACGAAGAACCCGTCCATGGCGCTGCGCAGAATCGCGCGGTTCCGCGCCGCCAGGCGGTCCAGGCGGGCGGCCGACTCCTGCTGCTCGGTGATGTCGCGCAGGCAGACGGCGGCGGCAGCCGGCCGCTCAGGCACGGGTCGCAGTGGCAGGATCTCGGCCATGATCGTGCGGCCGTCGAGTTGAAAGCGGTGGAACTGGCGGCGCTGACTGTCGATCGCGGCGCGTAGCTGTTCGCGCAGGGCGGTACGCTCCGTTTCCGATACGGACCCCAGGATTCCGTGCGCCCGGGTTTTGTTCGTGGCCGGATACTCGTCCAGGCAGTTAGCCTCGTAATCCAGCACGATGAGCGGATCGGGGATGATCGCGAACAGTTCCTCAAGCTCGGCGACGCGGCGACGGTCGTGCCCGGCCGAGGCGCTTTTCCGCCGCAGCGCCCGCAACTCGCGCAATGCGAGCAGGACTGCGGCCAGCACCGCAAGCAGCAGGACCACCGTGACGGTCGACTGCATCGGAACTCCGTGAAAACTGCCGTGTCACAACCGTCTGCCGACGGCCTCATCCCGGCGCGCCCGCGCCTTCCGTTCCCGCTTCCTCCCCTCGCGCCAAGCAGTCGTCGGCTTCGGCGGTGCGACCCAATCGCCGGAGCGCCTCCCCCTTCAGCCGCCAGCCGACAGCCTCCATTGTGCGGTTCTCGTGCCGCCGCGCCAACTCAATCTTCTCGTCGGCACATCGAATTGCCTCGGCATAGTTCCCCAGCCGTAGATTCATCTCGGCGATGTACTCGTAGGTACGTGCCCGGACATTCCAGAAAGAGGTGTCCTCGAGGGTGTTCAGGGCGAGTGTGAACTCGTTCTTGGCCTCGGTGAATAGTCCCTGGAGGGAGGCACAGCGGCCCATGTGCATGTGGCAGACGCCGGTATTGGTGCGGTCGCTGATCTCCTGGGCGTAACCGAGAGCCCAGCGGTAGTGCTCACGGGCTTCGTCGTAGCGTTTCTGTTGTAGAAGGAGGTTGCCCAAGCCGTTGTGTGGGCCGATCAATGCGGCCAGGGCGCCGAAACGCTCCGAGACGGCGATCGCCCGCTTGAAAGCCCGTTCGGCGGCTTCGGGCCGGCCGAGGCGAAACAGCGCAAACCCTTTATTGTTCTCTATTTGCGCCAACTCTTTGTCGAGGCCGTTCCGCTCGGCGATTTCGGCGGCGAGGGCGTAGTGGCTACAGGCGACCTCGTGCTCACCCTTGAGATAATGAAGCACCCCCAAGTTGGCCTCGGCGGCCAGGAGCAACTGGTCGTCACCGCGCTCCTCCGCTACCGCGACGATACGCTCGTGCAAGGCCGTGGCCTCGGCGTAGCGGCCAAGTCGGGCAAAGCAGATGCTCATATATTCAAGGGCCTCGATCAGGTTGGGATCCTGCTCGACGGCCTCACGCGCTAGCCGAATGGCAATCTCGTACTTGCCCTGCAGATAGGCCTGCTTGCCGCGAGCAAAGCGCTCGTGTGCTTCCAGCGGGATGGCCTCCAGGGCGGGCTCGGCGGTTGTGGCGCGGGGTGTGGCGAGTTCTGCCGCACCCGCGACGCGCAAAAATAGCGCGGCCTGCAGATTGACGAGCTTTGACAGGGGGCCGTGCAGCGGCTCAACCTGTTGGACGTGCTCGCTGTCGTGCCGACACACGTGGGCCCAAATGCGGATCTCGTCGCCAGCTCGCCGGAACGTACCGGCGACGACGGTAGCAGCGCCGACCAGTGCGCCGGCGGCGCGCAGCTCGGCGACATCGGCGGGACCGGCTTCGGGGGCGTGGCGTGCCAGGACAGCCAGGAGCTGGTCGGGGTCGACTATGTACGTTCCCGGGGCTTTCGACAGCTCGCGTGAAAGCGAATCGGCCAGTGCGAATCCCAGCCAGTCATCTTCCGTGGCCCCGGTCTGGTTGTCGAACGGCAGGACGGCCAGGCCGCGAGGGTGACGTTCATCGGCCACAACGGCGTGCTGGATGGGCGCCTCGGGCCCGGCCCGGGGTCGGCGGAGACGTTCGGCGAGCAAGTCGGCGGAGCGGAAGCGCTGGGCGGGCTCGCCGCGTAGGAGCCGCAAGACAGTATCGATGAACCAGGTCGGCACGTCGGCGGGGGCGTCGGCCGGCCAGGTGACGGGGCGGGTATGGGGGCTGAGCAGGACCTCGAAGACGCTGTCATGTGCGTGCGGGGCGCGGCCGGTCAGGGCGTGGAAGAGGGTTGCGCCGAGCGAGTAGAGGTCGGCTTCGAAGCCGACGGCGGCGCCGGTTTCGAGGGCCTCCGGGGCGGCGTATTGCGGGGTACCGACGGGGCCGGGCGTCAGGCCTTGGCTGGTCGCGGGAGCGAGATTGGCCAGGCCGACGACCCCGAGGTCAGTCAGGCGGGCTCGGCCGTCGGTGCCGAGGAGCAGGTTGGCGGGCTTGATGTCGCGATGAATGAGGCCGGCGCGGTGGATGGCCGCGAGGCCGGTGGCGGCGTCGAGGGCGATGTTGAGCGTCTGTTGCCAGCCGAGTCGCACGCCGGCATTGATCAGTTCGCCGAGATCGACGCCGTCGGTGTACTCCATGACGAAGTACCAGATACCGGCGATGGCGTCGCAATCGAGGACGCGGACGACGTGCGGGTCGTTGACGCGGAATCCGGCGCTGGCCTCGTTGCGTAGGCGCTGTGCGGCGGCGTCGGTGGGGCTCTGAATGCGCTGGGGCAGGATCTTCACGACGCAGGGGTGGTTCAGGAACTCGTGTTCGGCGTAGTAGGTGAGGCCGTGCGCGCCGCGTCCGATCAGCTCGATCAGGCGGTAGCGGTCGCGCAGGATGCAGCCGGGGGCGATTTCGGCGAGGCCGTCCAGCGGCGGGAGGGTGTCCAGGGTACGAGGCTGACGGGGTAACGGCCAGACGAAGTCGCAGGCGTGGCAGCGCATGGCGCGGGCGGCGACGGCCGCGAGGCGCCCGGTGGTATGGCAATGCGGGCAGCGGCCCGGGCCGGGGTGGGCGTCTTCATCGGGCCAGGCATGTTGGTCAAAACCCCTGGAGCTCATTTGGCGACTTCGTCCGAAAATCGGCATGTCTGGGGTTGACATCCTTTGAGATTATCGGTACCACACTCGCACGAGCGAGGTTTCTTGGGTTTCGAAGATGCACGGTAATGCGCCCACAGAGCGGGCGGTTTGCGCGGATGGCGCCAGCGTGAGCCGTTTGCGCCAAGTCAAACGGGGGACAGTCTATCGCTTCATGTCGTCAGCACGCAAGTGCTCCGCTTCTTTCGGTTCCCTCACCATCATCAAGGAGGCCTGACATGGTCGCCCTCTTCGAGTTGTTCCTCGCTGGATTCGAGTACGCTGCAGGCATTATCGACAACGTAACATCGTGGTTGTACTAGGAACGGATGATGATCGACGTTATCACTGAAATCGACGATCTGACGATCGTTACGCGTTAGGGTCCCGGCCCTGGCCGGTGAGCGCTGACACGGCGTTCCGGCCGACGTAGCCGGTGACTGCGTTCCGGCAACAGGGGGTGTGTTGCGGGTGCGGTCATGTTGATGGGCATGACTGCGGTCGCACTCAGGCGATTTGGTCCGGGCGGCGCCTTGGGTGGCGTTCCATGGCGCGGTTGGGGGTTGCGCATCGTCCGGTCCGGACTAGCGGCGCCAGCCAGCTTATCGTTTGGAACTTCCGGCCGCGGCAAGACTTGCGGACGGCGCTGCGCGGGTATAATCGGCGCACGCTCAGGATGGCCGGAATCATAGCATGCGCTTGGCTCGAATCTCACTCGCCACGAAATACCGCATCCTGTTCGGATTGGCGGTGCTGCTGATCATCGGGGCGGCTCTGGCTGTGCCGTGGTACCGCATGGAACTGCTGGTCATCGCGCAGCCGTACCACGAGGCCCAGCGGATTGTCGAGGACTACTACCAGTTGGTGCTGCCCGACACGGGAACGACTTCGGGCGTTGGCACGGTTCATAGCCACGAGTTTGGCCTGTTGCCGGAGAAGCAGTACCACCAAGCCCGGTTTGTGCGGCTGAGCACGATTCCCGACGACTTGGAGGCGATCGCGAGCGTGGTCAGCGACGACCCGTTCGTTGTCACGGCGGTGCATACGTTTCTGCGGAATCCGCGCCAGTCTTCCGTGTACCAGACGTACGTTGATGAGGGCTCGCGTCGTTTCGCGTATGCGCATGCGGTGCGCATCTCGAGGCGCTGCATGGCCTGCCACGGCGAGGCGCGGACGGCCCGCCCGTTTCAGGAGAATCAACTGGCGGGGGTTATCGCGGTGGAATTGCCGGCCGACCCGCATGCGCGCGGTGTGCTGTGGAATCGGCTGGTTGTGATCGCCGCCGGATTGCTGGCCGGCACGCTGGCCATTCTGGTGTTCTACGTCATCACGCAGAGGTTCATCCTGGCGCCGATCCAGCAATTGCGGGAGGTGACGATCCGGGTGGCGGAGGGCGACCTGACCGTGCGCAGCCAGGTCCAGACCGGCGACGAGTTCGAGCACCTGTCGGCGAACCTGAACACGATGCTGGAGCGGCTGCGGGCATCGCAGGAAGATTTGCAGCGCGCCAACCAGTTGCTGGATGAGAAGCTCGGCCAGATGGCCGAGAGCAACGTGGCCTTGTACGAGGCCAACCGCGTCAAGAGCGAGTTTCTGGCGAACGTTTCGCACGAGCTGCGCACCCCGCTGACGACCATCATCGGCTTTGCGGAGCTGCTGCGCGAGGGGCCGCACGGGAGCGACGATCCGCGGGCGGCGCGCTACGCGGAGAACATTCTCATCTCCGGCCGGATTCTGCTGGAGATCATCAATGACCTGTTGGACCTGGCGAAGATCGAGGCGGGCAAGGTCGAGCTGCGCATCGAGACGGTGGATGTGGGTGGCTTGTGTCGGGCCCTGGTCGATTTCCTGCGACCTTTGGCGGAGAAAAAGAGTCTCGCGGTGACGGTTGATGTGGATCCCGATCTGCCGACGGCCCGCACGGATCAGAGTCGCCTGCGGCAGATTCTGTACAACCTGCTATCCAACGCCATCAAGTTCACGCCCGAGGGGGGTGTTGTCCGGCTGACGGCCCGGTCGATCGGCGGGAAGCAGATTCGGCTGGCGGTCAGTGACAGTGGTCCGGGCATTGCGCCGGAGAACCACGCCACGATTTTCGAGAAGTTCCGCCAGATCGACCAATCGGCCACTCGTGAGCATCACGGTACGGGTCTGGGGCTGGCGATTGCGAAGGAGTTGACGCACCTGCTGGGAGGCGAGATCGCCGTCAAGAGCACGCCGGGCCACGGGGCCACTTTTTGGGTAGAGTTCGGTATTGAGGCGCCCGAGGCGCGGGCGCCGCGGCTGATTTCGCTGGTTTAGCTCGGGATGGGCGGCTGCGGGGGTGTATTGGGGGGAATCGGCGGGGTGTGCTTCCGCCTACCCGCGCGGGGTAAATGGGCCGATGGATTGCTTAGCGGGTGTTGGCCGGGAACTGTGGTCGGTCGAAGGTCGTATAATTACCGGGGTACCGGTCCGTGGTGCAGGGTGGCACGGGCTGCGGTCGGCCGGTCCTGGAGTGCAGATGATCCGGATTGAAGAGCTTACGAAGGTCTTCCCGAACCCGGACGGTACGGAGAAGACCGCGGTTGACCGGGTCAGCCTGCGTGTCGCGCCGGGTGAGATCTACGGCCTGCTGGGCCCGAACGGTGCCGGCAAGACGACCACGCTGCGCATGGTCAGCGGGTTGCTGCGGCCGACCAGCGGGCGGGTCTTGATCGGGGGCATCGATGTCACGAATCACACGGCCGAGGTCAAGCGGCAGATCGGCTATCTGACGGCCAACACGGGTCTGTACCAGCGTCTTACGCCGCTGGAGACGCTCGAGTATTTCGCGGCGTTGTACAGCATTCCCAAGGCCCCGGCGCGTCGGCGTATCGATGAGCTGGTTGACTGGCTGGGGATGCAGGATTTCCTGAAGCTGCGCTGCGGGGCGCTTTCCACGGGTCAGAAGCAGCGAACGAACATTGCGCGGGCGCTGATTGCCGACCCGCCGATTTTGATCATGGATGAGCCCACGCTCGGGCTGGATGTGCTGAGCAACCGGCTGATTCTCCAGTTCATTCAGAGCCAGGCCGACGCGGGCAAGGCGATACTGCTGTCCACGCACGCGCTGGACGAAATCGAGAAGATGTGCAAACGAATCGGGCTGATTCACGACGGCCGCCTGGTGGCCGAGAACGACCTGGCGGGACTGCAGCGTATGACCGGCCGCGAGCGGCTGAGCGACGTGTTCCTGCACCTGGTGCATGCGGATGAACCGCTTCTCAAGGATTAGTACGGTCTGGCGGAAAGAGTTCGCCGACACGCTGCGCGACCGCCGCACCGTCATCGCGATGGTGCTGGTGCCGATGGTCGTGTACCCGGTGCTGATGCTGGGGTCGCTGCAGGCGTTTGAGCTGCAGGTGAGCCGGCTGAAGCAGGAGGAATACACGATCGCGGTGACGTCGGAGGACGTAGGCCGTTGGCTGCGGACGCGCATTCTGGATCCGGATCTGGCGCGGCATACCGTGGCGCGGGGTGTTCCGGCGGAGGATCTGGCGGCGGCGATTGACGAAGCGGAGCAGGCGGCGCGGGCGGCAGAACACGGTTCGGGTCGGGGCAGCCCGACCGAGGCGGCCGAGGCGGATGTGCAGCGGCGGCCGCCGCCGTACCGGGTCGAAGTCGTCAGCAATGTTCAGGAGGCAGTGTGGGCGGGTCAGGCGCACGTGGGGGTGGTCGTGGACGGGGCGGAGCTGCCTACGCCGGACTCGCTGGGTTCGGCGCGGGTCACGCTGGTTGTGGACGAGGCGGAGATACGGAGCCAGATAGCGGCGTCGGGGTTAGAGGCGGTTTTCAAGCGTGCCAATGAGCGGTTTGTGGAGCGGCGGCTGCGTGATATCGGGCGCGCGATCGACTTCATCCGGCCGCTGGACCTGATGCACCAGAGCATCAGCACGCCGGAGAAGCTGGGCGGCTCGGTGATTGGCCAGGTGGTGGCGCTGGTGCTGGTGATCATGACGATAACCGGCGCGATCTACCCGGCGATTGATTTGACGGCCGGCGAGCGGGAGCGCGGCACGCTGGAGACGCTGATGGCGGCGCCGGTGCCGACGGTTGACCTGATTGCCGGGAAGTTCGTGGTGGTGGCGTCGATCGGGATGCTCAGCGCGGTGCTGAACCTGCTTTCGATTGGGGGGACGATCTACCTGGGCGGACTGGGCAGTGTGTTGACGCAGGGCAGCCCGCTGCGCATCCCGCTGCACACGCTGCCGCTGGTGTTGGTGGTCCTGGTGCCGTTGGCGGTGATGTTCAGCGCGATGTTGCTGGCGGTGTGCAGCTTCGCGCGGAGCTTCAAGGAGGCGCAGAACTACGTCATGCCGGTGATGATGCTGGCCCTGATTCCGGCGGTGGTGGGTGTGCTGCCGGGCGCGGAGTTGAAGGGGCCGCTGCTGATCATGCCGGTGACTAACATCGTGATCCTGACGCGCGAGCTGTTCATGGGGCAGATCGACCGCGTGGCGATTCTGTGGGTGTGCATGTCCACCTGTCTGTATGCCGGCGCGGCGGTGGCGGTGGCCGCCAAGCTTTTCGGGCAGGAGGCCGTGCTGTTCTCGGACAGTGCGTCGCTCCGGGCGCTATTCCGGCGGCGTTTCTTCAAGCCGGCGGATGAGCCGTCCGTGGCGCAGGCTTTCCTGCTGATGGCGGTGGTTTACTCGCTGAACTTCTTCATTCAGCAGACGCTGCTCAAGAGCGGCGTCGTGCCCGGCACGGCGGCACACCTGGCGGGCGTGGCACTTACGCTGGTCCTGCTGTTTGCGGCGTTGCCAATAGCGGCGGCGGTGTTCATGCGCGTGCGTGTGGCGCCGGCCCTGGCGCTGGGAGCGCCGCGGCCGGCGGCGGTCGTGGCGGGCCTGTGCTTCGGCGTTTCGACGTGGGTGCTGGGGCTGGCCTGGCTGAGCGTGCAGCAGCGGGTGCTGCCGCTGCCGCCGGAGCTGGTCGAGGCGGCCAGGCCGTTGGAAGAGCAGTTGCGTGGCCTGTCGCTGCTATCGGCGCTGTTCTTCATTGCAGTTGTGCCGGCCTTCTGCGAGGAGCTGTTTTTCCGGGGTTATTGTCTGAGCGGGCTGCGCGGGGCACTGGGTAAGAGTGGGGCGGTGCTGGTGGCGGCATTCGCATTCGGCGCCGCGCACTACAGCGTACATCGCCTGGCAGTGACGATGGCACTGGGAGTGCTGTTCGGCCTGCTCGTGATTCAGTATCGCTCGATCTGGCCGGCGATGATAGCGCACGGGCTGCACAACGGCCTGATTCTGCTGGCGGCGCGCGAGGACGGCCTGCTGCCGTATCTGAAGCGCTGGGGCTTCGTCGATCCGCACACGGAAGCGGTGTTTCCGCCGGCCGGGTGGTTGATCGGAGCCGGCACGTTGGTTCTGGTCGGCCTGCTGCTGTGCGTGTTCAGGCCGGGACGCCCGGATTATCCACCGGCGGCGGAGGTCAGGGCGGCGGGGCCGTGACTTCGGCGCTCAACTCAGCCAGCTCTTCGGGGGTGAACAGGCGGCGCAGGACGTCGGCCTGCGCGGCTTCTTCCAGGTAAGCCGGATCCAGTGCGAATGTGCGCTGCAGGGCGGCAGCCGCCTCATCACGGCGGAAGGCCGTGCCGTGGATCAGGGCCAGGAGAAAGTGGGCGGACGGGCGGCGGCCGTTGATGGCCAGGCTGCGCTCAGCATATTCGCGAGCGGCGTCGAGATCGCCGCTGGTCAGGGCTACGCCGCCGAGGGTTTCCCAGGCCGGGGCGTGGCGCGAGGCGATTGCCAGGGCGCGGTGCAGATGGGCCTTGGCCGCCTCGATTTGCCCGTCGTTCAGCTCGAGCACGGCGCGCCAGTAGCAGGCCTCGGGACGGTCCGGGTCGGTCGCAATGGCGGCGTCGAAGGCCTGCCGGGCGGCTTCGAGTTGCCGGCCGCGCATCAGCGTAACGCCGCGCCAGGTAGCCACTTCGTACGAGTCGGGCTGGGGTGGCGCGAGCTGGTGGCCCTCGTCCGTCTTGACTGCAGCATCCACCGTGGCCGGGTCGGCGTGGAAATCGAGGATGGCGAGCGCCTCGGGCAGGCGCTCGCCGAGCTGGGTCAGCACGACGGCGTGCAGGAAGCTACGTTCGGGGTCGAGGCCGGTGGGGACATGCTCGAGCCCGTCCAGCGCGGCGGCCATGGCCGGCCAGTTGTGCAGCCGCAGGTGGGCGCGGGCCAGCTCCAGGCGTTCGCGCGGCCGCAGCAAGGCGGAGTCGTCGATGTACCCAAGCAGCTCGGCCGCCTCGGTATCGTTGCCAAGTGCCAGCAGTGCCCGGGCGAGCAGCAGTGCCGCGGGCGGGGCCCCGCCCGTTTGCTCGAGCAGGTAGCCGGCGTGCGGCGCTGCCTCCTCAGCGCGGTCGGCGGCGAGCAATTGTCGGGCAGTGATCTCGGCGTACGCTGTCAGCGGCGCGCCGCGGGCGTGGGCCTCGCGGGCGAAGACATCGGCGGGCCCTGCCTGGCCCACGAGGCGCGCCAATGCTGCCAGCCGGGCCCAGGTTGGGCCGCTCCAATTGGCGTGGGAGACCTGCTCGCGTGCCGTGGCCACCAACTGCCGACCGGCTTGGGCGTCAGTGAGCTGCAGCGGCAGTACATCCCCTGGCACGAGCAGGCGCGCCAGTTGGGCCATGATCTCTGGTTCGGCTGTGCTGCCGGGTGGCGGAGGCACTGCGGGCGGCGAGGTCGCTGTGGGTACGGGGGCGGCGGGGGGCGGCGGCGCCGGCGAAGTCGTGGGCGGGTCGCCGGCCGGCGGGGGCGGAGGCTGGTCTGGCGGACGTTCAGCGGGTGGCAGCGCGGCGGTTGCGGTTCGGAGCGCGTGCTCCTGCAACTCCTGAACCGCGCGCTCCAGGGCTGATAGGCGTTCCGGCACGGCGCGGCAGCGTTCGTCTTGCCGCGTTAGAGCGCCACGCGTGTACAGCCCCAGCACGATCACGGCGAGCAGAAGCAGGACCGTGCTGAATATCCAGTAGGCGTAGAGCCGCTCGATCGCGTCGGAGCCGCGACGGGGCGGCGCGGGCGGCGGAGATGTGTCGGCGGGGTTTGACATGGCATTAGCTCGTCGGTTCGCCGGGCGGTTCGTCAGGATCGTCCTGGTCGCGCGGTTCGCGGGTGGCGGCCGCGATGTCCTCGTCCGTAAGTCGGTATTGGCTCCAGCCGTCGACGTAGTCTGTGGGCTGACCGCCGACCTTCGGCGTGGAGACCATCCAGCCGACACGGATCAGCAGGTACGCGCCGACTACGAACAGGAGTATCAGCAGGATGGCGGCCAGGAGCAACACGAGCAGCCTGGTCAGTTCGGTGAGGGCCTGCTCGCTGGACAGTTCGCCGGCGGCCGGCCGGAGTCGACGCAGGAGGAACAGATAGGCGGCGACTGATGTGATGGCGACCAGCACGACGAGGGCCAGTGCCAGGACGCGGCGGCCGGTGAAGCGGGCCGAGGGGGTGGTCATTGCCGGCCTCGCGCCGGCCAATCTGCTCGGGGTTCGTGCTGCAGCTCCTGGGCGAGGTCCTCAATGAGTTTGCGCGCGTGTGGCGAGACCTGTTTGGGTGTGACGATGCGCACGACGGCAAGCAGGTCGCCGCGGGCACCCGAGCGAGCGTCCGGCATGCCGCGTTCGCGGAGCCGCAGTTTGGTGCCGCTGGCGGTCCCGGGGGGCACGGACACGACGGCGGGCCCCTGGGGCGTGGGCAGCTCGACCTTCGTGCCGAGCGCGGCCTCCGCAAAGGTGAGGGGCAAGTCGAGCAGGACGTTGAGGCCGTCGCGCTGAAAGAACGGGTGCGGGCGGATTTGGCAGCGGATCATCAGGTCGCCGCGGCCGCCCGCCGCGGCCTGGCCCTTACCCTTGACGCGGATGCGCTGGCTGTCGTGCACGCCGGCCGGGATGTGCACGGTTATGCGCTCGGAGGTGCCGTCGGATCCGGAGAGCACGACCTGGCGGGTTGCGCCGTTGATGGCCTCTTCGAAACTGAGGGCAATGCTGTGCTCGACGTCTTGGCCGCGGGGCGCCGCGCGCGGCGCGCTGCGTCGCGGTCCGCGTCGCACGCCACCGCGCTGGAAGAATTGCTCGAAGATGCCGGTCAGGTCGCCGAGCGAATCGAAACCGAAGCTGACGCCGCCGAACGGGCTTTCGCGCGTTGACCAAGTGTGGAACTCGGGGGTGGGGCCGCCGGCGCCGAAGCGGTCGTATTGAGCGCGGCGTTGGGGATCGCCGAGGACCTCGTAGGCGGCCTGGACCTCCTTGAACTTCTGCTCAGCGGACTTGTTGCCGGGGTTGCGATCCGGGTGATATTCCTTGGCCAGACGCCGATAGGCGCGTTTGACTTCATCGGGGGTCGCGGTGCGTGAGACGCCGAGGATTTGATAGGGGTCCTTGCTCGCCATAACCGTGTTGCCTGACTACTGGCAGGGACCAGAGGCACACTCGCGTCGGAGGTTGGTGCGCGGGCCAGTTGGCCGCGGTGACCTCAGGGTATCAGCTCCAGTTCCTTGTAGGCCATTTCGACGTAGATCGTGTCGGGGTATTCATTGATGACGCGGCGCAGGATCTGCCGGGCGCGTTCGTGGTCGCCGGTTTGCCGGAAGCTGCGGGCCTGGGCCAGCAGGCTGGTGCAGGTGTTGCGGGCCTGGTGGTCGCGCACGTAACCCATGATCTCCGCGTTCTGGTTCATGCGGCCGCGGATGCGTTCGGCGTCGGCGGCGACTTCAGTGTCGCTGTAGTCGCTCCGGATCTTCTCCAGCCGTTCGTAGGCCTCGCCGAAGGCGCGTTGCCAAAGGTGCTGACCGGCCTCGGACAGCAGGGCCGCAGCCTCCTGGTCGCGGTCCAGGGCCTGCATGGCCCGGCGGGCTTCGGGGTTTTTCTCTTCGAGGGCGCGCAGGCGATCGCGGGCGAACCTGCCGGTCCGGTACACCTTGAAAAGCTCGGCCGTTTCGCGCAGAAGGCTGGCGGCCTCCTTGTACTGCCCATCCTCGACCAGCACGTTGGCGCGGGCCAGTTGGTCGCGTCCGAGTGCCTCGATCAGGTCGCTCACCTCGATGCAGGCGGTCTTGAGCCTGTCGCCGTGCAGGGCACGCTCGTAGCCCTGGCGGAGATAGCCGAAGGCGGCCCAGTAATCCTCGGCCCGGACGGCGGCGCGAGCCTTGTCAAGCGCGTTATGCACCTTGTGCGCTTCGCGCGGGTGTGTGCGGAAGGGCGGCGTGTCTTCAAAGACCCGCTGCAATTGCTGCACGATTTGATCCAGGCTGGTAGGTGAGTCGCTGTAGGCCACGCGTCCGGTGGCGCCGATGATGACGACGCGCGGGAAGGTGGTGATGCGGTATTCGCGCGCGGCCCGGCATTCAAGGGCGATGGGGAAGAAATAGCGTTTCTCCTTGACCATATCCTCGACGCGTTTCCGGTCCGACTCGGTAACGCCGATCAGGAAGACGCCGCCATACCGGCCGAATTGCGGGTGGTTCTCAATCATGTTGATGCCGGCCATGGACGCCTCGCCGGCCTGGTGGTGGGTGGCCCAGAAGTAGAGCACGACCACCATGCCGCGCAGCTCGGACAAGGAGATGGACTGGCCGTCGGTGTTCAGCCAGTCACCGGCTTCCAGGTCAGGTGCGTAAGTACCGACTTCGAGGTCCGCCCGGGCCGTGCCGCTCAGGAGGAGCCCCGCCACCGCGACTGCTATCAGCGTCCGCCACATACCATCTTCTCCGTCCAGCCCCGGCCGGCACCCGGTGCAGGGGACCCGGTCGCCACTGCTTGAGCCGGCAACAGACACGTCTGCCGCTGCCCCCGTGCCAGGCACCAGGATTCTAGTTATATCACGCGCTGTTTGCAGCACAAGCCTGACGAAACATCCCGGCCGGGCGGGTTGAGCGTCCGTGGTGAGGGGTGGGCAAGTGAGGCGGGCGGAAGGGAGTACGCTTCCGGGGGGCTCGACCAGGGGACAGCCGGGCCCGTGGCGCCCCGTCGGCCACAGCCCGGCTGGGCAGAATGTGGGCCTTTCCGCGACGACGGTGGCCCCGGGGGAGTAGTATCGCTGTGCGGCCGAGCGTAGAATCCGGTTATGTCCGCTGCGGCAACTCTGATTCTGATTGTCGACGATGATGTCGATTTTCTCGAGATCAACCGGCACATACTTGAGCCGCGCGGCTACCGCGTGGTGTGTTGCTCTGATCCGCAGGGTGCCTGGCAACTGATGCAGCAGGAACGCCCCGACCTGGTCATAACCGACCTGATGATGGGGAACCTCGATTCCGGCTTCTCGCTTGCCCGGCAGATCCGGCAGGATGAGCGTTTTGCCGGCGTGCCGATCATCATGGCCACTGCGGTCACTAGTCAGGCCGGGCTGGATTTCCGTCCACGGACCGCCGCCGATCTGACCGCCATGTCCATCGATGCCTACTTCGACAAACCCATACCCCCGCCGAAGCTGCTGGAGAAGGTGGCCGAACTGCTGTCCAGGCCGGCTGAAAGCTGAGTGTCGCCGACGGGCAGCCGGCCTTTCGACACCGGGCACGGGACTATAATAGCCGGGGTGCCCGGCGGATCGTCGTGATTCTCGGCCTCGTGGCGGGCGGCCCAAGCGACTTATGAACCGGATTGACCGCAGCGAAATCGAGCACTGGTTGCGCGAAGCCGATGGGCGGCGGCTGCACGAGCTATGGCAGCGCGCCGATGCCGTGCGGCGCGAGTGCGTCGGCGACGAAGTGCACCTGCGTGCCCTGGTGGAAGCATCGAACTACTGCGGCCGCGATTGCGGCTACTGCGGCCTGCGGGCGGCGAACACCGGCATCGAGCGCTACCGCATGACGCACGATGAGATTCTGGAATGTGCCCGGCTGGCGGTTGAATTGGGCTGCGGCACGATCGTGCTCCAAAGCGGCGAGGACCTGGGGCTCGGAGCCAAATGGGTTGCAGAGCTAATTAGTCGTATTCGGTCGGAAATCCAACTGGCGGTAACGCTGAGCCTGGGCGAGCGTTCCGAGCAAGAGCTGGAACAGTGGCGGGAGGCAGGTGCCGACCGCTATCTGTTGCGTTTCGAGACGTCTAACCGCACTCTTTTTGGGCGGATTCACCCGCCGCGCACGGGGCGTACTGCTGACCGGATTGCGATCTTGCGCACGCTGCGTGCGCTGGGATACGAAACCGGCAGCGGCGTGATGATTGGTATTCCGGGCCAATCGTGGAGTGACCTGGCGGACGATGTGGAGCTTTTCCGGAACCTGGACCTGGACATGATTGGCGTGGGGCCGTTCATCCCCCACCCGCAGACACCGCTGGGGCGCGGCCGGGGGCCCAAGCCGTTGCCGCCGGAAGAACAGGTGCCCAACGACGAGCTAACGGCCTGCAAGGTCATGGCGCTGACCCGGCTGGTGTGTCCGCTGGCGAATATTCCGAGCACGACGGCGCTGGAGACACTGAACCCGGGCGGCGGGCGCGAGGCGGGGCTGGTGCGCGGCGCGAACATCATCATGCCCAACCTGACACCCGGCCCGTATCGGCAGCGCTATGAGATCTATCCGGGCAAGGCATGCGGCTGCCTGGATCCCGTGCAGACGGTGGCGGATTTGCGCAGGCGTATCACGGGGCTGGGGCGCAGCGTGGGCAGGGGGCGCGGCGATTCGGCGAATTATCGTCGGCGCGCTGCCGGGCGTTAGGGTGTGGGACGTTCCACAGGGGCAACTGCTGGTGGTGGGTGGCCGAGGTCCGCGTTGCCAGTAAGAGGTGGGGAATCGGAGCGGGCGGGGTTGGTTGTCCGGAAAACGGACTGCAGTGCGGGTTGTGGTATCGAACTTGCATGACGAGCTTTGGCTGCGGGCTGGCGTCTGAGAGGTTTCGGACCTAACAGGGCTGCGGAATGGATCCTCCGAACATACCGTTGGTTACAACGATCAGGGAGCGTTGCCGGCTCTGTTACACGTGCGTGCGCGAGTGTCCGGCGAAGGCAATCCGCATTGCCAACGGGCAGGCGGAGGTGCTTTCGGAGCGGTGCATCGGGTGCGGCAACTGCGTGCGGGTTTGCAGCCAGGGGGCCAAGCAGGTTTGCAGCGGCATTGAAGACGTCGAGCGGCTGTTGGCGGCTGACGGCGAGCTGACCGCGATCATCGCGCCGAGCTTCCCGGCCGAGTTCACGGAGGTCGATTACGAGTACTTCGTGGCGATGGTGCGGGCGATGGGCTTCAAGTACGTGCACGAGGTGGGCTTCGGGGCGGACCTGGTGGCGGCCGAGTATCAGCGGCTGCTGCGGCTGCACCCGCGGCAGCGTTTCATCGCGACTACATGCCCGGCCATCGTTGGATACGTGGAGCGGTATCATCCGGAGGTGGTCAGGGCGCTGGCTCCGATTGTTTCGCCGATGATTGCGACGGCGCGTGGCCTGCGCCGGCTGTACGGCCGGTCGCTGCGAGTCGTGTTTGTGGGGCCGTGCATCGCGAAGAAGGGCGAAGCCGCCAGTGCGGGGATTGCCGGCGAGATTGACGCAGTCCTGACGTTCAACGAGCTGCGCGAGCTGTTTCGGCGGCACTCGATCAAGCCGGAAGCGGTAACGCCGAGTGATTTTGATCCGCCGCATGCCGGGATGGGCGCTCTGTTCCCGTTGAGCCGCGGGTTGTTGCAGGTGGCGCAGATCCCGGAGGACTTGCTGTCGGGCGCGGTGGTGGCGGCGGACGGGCGCAGCGAGTTTGTCGAAGCGATCAAGGAGTTCGAGCGCGGCGACCTGGATGCCAAGCTGCTGGAAGTGGTGGCTTGCAATGGTTGTATCATGGGTCCCGGCTCGAGCTCGCGGGCGCCGTTGTTCAGTCGTCGCGCCCAGGTGAGTCGCTATGCCAAGCGGCGCATGTCCGAGTCGGACCGCGAGCACTGGCACGAGCACATGTCGAAGCTGTGCGAAGTCGATCTTGGGCGGCCGTTCCAGCCGCACGACCAGCGCATTGCCGTGCCCTCGTCCGAGCAACTGGCGGCGATCATGGAGCGGATGGGCAAGTTCTCGCCGGAGGATGAATTGAACTGCGGGGCCTGCGGTTACGAGACCTGCCGCGAGCACGCCATGGCGATTTACCGCGGTCTGGCCGAGAGCGAGATGTGCCTGCCCTACACGATAGAACAGTTGCGGCAGACCTGCGGTGAGCTGGCGCACTCGAACAAGCAACTGGCCAGCACGCAGGAAGCCCTGATGCAGTCGGAGAAGCTGGCCAGCATGGGACAGTTGGCGGCCGGAATCGCGCACGAGGTGAACAACCCGCTCGGGACGGTGCTGATGCTATCGCACATTCTGCTGGAGGAGGCGCCGCTCGACAGTAGCATGCGCGAGGATCTGGCCCTGATTGTGCAGGAGGCCGACCGCTGCAAGAAGATCGTGTCCGGCCTGCTGCAGTTTGCCCGCAAGAACAAGGTTGATCTTGAGAACGTGGACCTGCGCGAGGTGGTGGCGCGCTGCGTGCGCGCCTTGAATCCGCCCAGCAACATCAGCGTTAAGACTTTCCACGAGTATGGTAACGCCTGGGCCGAGGTGGATCGTGACCAGATCGCGCAGGTGCTGACGAACCTGGCCAACAATGCCGTGGCGGCGATGCCCGAGGGCGGGGAGCTTGTGTTCCGGTCGGATGGTGATGACAACAACGTGCGTGTCAGCGTTGCGGATACGGGCGTAGGTATCCCGCCGGAGAACCTGCGCAAGATTTTCGAGCCGTTCTTCACGACCAAGCCGCCGGGCATCGGCACGGGGCTGGGCCTGGCCGTCACCTACGGGATTGTGAAGATGCATCACGGTGACATACGCGTGGAGTCAAACGCCGACCCGACCAAGGGCCCCACCGGTACTACCTTCACGGTAACGCTGCCGCGGCGGCGACTGGTGCGGGGATGAGGCGGGCCGGCTGAGCCGAGGACTGTGATGGACACGCTGCGCGTACTGGTGGTCGACGACGAACCCGGGATGCAGTACAGCATCGCGCGGTCGCTGCGCGGCTTCACGGTGCACCTGCGAGACGTGGAGGGGGAGGTCAACTTCGAGGTTGAGACGGCCGACAGCGGCGCGAGCGGCCTGGCGAAGATCGCCGCCTGGTCGCCGGACATTCTGCTGCTGGACTACAAGCTGGGGGACATGACCGGGCTGGATGTGCTCGAGCAGGTCATGCAGCAGGAGCGCGAGCTCCTGACCGTCATGATCACGGCCTTTGCCACGCTGGAGACGGCGATTCGCGCGACGAAGTTCGGGGCCTTCGACTTCCTGGCCAAGCCGTTTACGCCGGAGGAGTTGAAGGAGACGGTGCGCAAGGCCGCGCAGCACCTGGTGGTGCAGCGGCAGGCGCGCAAGCTGGCGGCCGAGCGGCGCCGCGTGCGCTTCGAGTTCATCTCGGTGCTCGGGCATGAGCTGAAGGCCCCGCTGGCCGGCATCGAGGGCTACCTGAACCTGCTCAAGGAGCGGACCGCCGGGGACGACCTGGCGGCCTACGATCAGATCATTGAACGCTGCCTGGAACGGGCCAGCGGCATGCGCAAGCTCATCCTCGACCTGCTCGACATGACGCGCTTCGAGTCCGGGGAGAAGAAGCGCGAGTTGGTCGAGCTGGATGTTCGTGAGGTGGCACGCGTGGCGCTGGACACCGTCCGGCCGGAGGCCCTCAAGCGCGGGATCATGCTGGAACTGCACGGTGACAATGAGGTCGTGATGACCGCCGACCGCCAGGAGCTCGAGATCATCTTCAACAACCTGCTCTCCAACGCGGTGAAATACAATCGTGACGGCGGACAGGTGGACGTGCACCTGGCCGCGGACGAACAGAAGGTGAGCATCGCCGTCAGCGACACGGGTGTGGGCCTGACCGCGGAACAGGCGGCCAAGCTGTTTCGTGACTTCACGCGGATCAAGACCGACCAGACCCGGCACATCACCGGCAGCGGCCTGGGACTGTCGCTGGTGAAGAAGCTGACCGAGCTCTACGGCGGCACGGCCGGCGTCAGCAGCAAGCCGGGCGTTGGCAGCCGGTTCACCGTGGTGCTGCAGAGACACAGCAAGGCCCCGCCGCCGAGCCACGGGTTGGCGGCCACAGAGGCCAAGATGCTGACAGCGGCCGCGGAGCGGTTGGGCGGTTCGGCGGCGGCCGGGTCGGAAGGAAGATAGGCGGGGGGATGGTTGGTTGGGCACGGTGCCGCAGCCGGCGCCGACTGGATTGAGTCAGAATGAACCGTTTGCCTGAAATGACCTTGAGCGCGGGCGCGACCGATTTCATCCGCGCGGCGGAGCTTGAGCGGGCCCTGGAGCGGGTGCAGCCCGAGCCGGGGTACGTTCGCGAGATCATCGCCAAGAGTCTCGCGAAGCAGGCCCTGAGCGTGGCGGAGACGGCCGCACTCGTGCGGGCCGACGACCCGGAACTGATCGAGGAGATCTTTGACGCCGCCCGCCGGCTCAAACGCGAGGTCTACGGCAACCGCATCGTCCTGTTCGCGCCGCTATATATCGGCAATCTGTGCGGCAATGACTGCCAGTACTGTGCGTTTCGCCGCTCCAATCCCGACGCGATTCGCCGCACGCTGGACCCGGAAGAGATCCGCCAGCAGGTCGAAGCGCTGGAGAGCAAGGGCCATAAGCGGCTGATCCTGGTGTTCGGCGAGCATGTGCGCTACAACCCCGAGTACATCGCCGACACGGTGCGCGCCGTTTACGGCGTCAAGCTGAACCACGGCGCGATTCGTCGCGTGAACATCAACGCCGCGCCGCTCGACGTGCCGGGCTATCGCACGGTGAAGGCGGCCGGCATCGGGACGTTCCAGGTCTTTCAGGAGACGTATCACCGGGAGACGTACGAGCGCTACCACCCGCAGAATACGCGCAAGGGCGACTACATGTACCGGCTGGATGCCCTCAGCCGCGCCCAGGAGGCCGGCATTGACGACGTGGGTGTCGGCGTGCTGTTCGGCCTGTACGACTGGCGGTTCGAGGTGCTGGGGCTGGTGGCGCACGCGCTGCACCTCCAGGCGCGCTACGGCGTTGGGCCGCACACGATCAGCTTCCCGCGGCTGCGGCCGGCGCAGGGCGTGATTCACGACAACTCGCACCTGGTCAGCGACGAGGACTTCAAGCGGCTGGTGGCGATTCTGCGTCTGGCCGTGCCGTATACCGGCCTGATTCTGACGGCGCGCGAGGAGCCGGCGCTGCGGCGCGCGGTGCTGGCGTTCGGTGTTTCACAGATCGACGCGGGCTCCCGGCTGGAAGTCGGCGGATACACGGAGGCCGGCGACGCGCAGTCAATGGAGCGCGAGCAGTTTGAGCTCGGGGATATTCGCCCGCTGGACCAGGTAATGCGCGAGCTGCTCGAAGATGGCTACCTGCCGAGCTTCTGCACGGCGTGCTATCGCCTGGGCCGCACCGGCGAGCATTTCATGGAGTTCGCGATTCCGGGCTTCATCAAGCGCTTCTGCACGCCCAACGCGCTGACGACGCTGATGGAGTATCTGGTCGACTACGCCTCTCCGGAAGCTCGCGTGGCCGGCGAGAAGCTGATCGCGGACGAGCTTGAGAAGTTGGAGGAGGGGGGCGTGAAACGTGAGTTGCTTAGGCGATTGGAGTTGGTACGCACCACAGATAAGCGGGATATGGTGTTCTGAGCCGGACGGCCGCGCTGGCCCGTACCGACGCGGGTTTCGGCGCCTTACGTAGGACGTCAGTTCCTGGAACAGGACGATGCGGAAAACACCTAAGGGATTGCGGCTGCACATCGGCCTGTTCGGCCGGCGGAACGTCGGGAAGTCGTCGCTCCTGAACGCGCTCACGCGCCAGGAAGTCTCGATCGTGTCGGCGATTGCCGGCACGACGACCGACCCGGTCGAGAAACCCATGGAGCTGCTGCCCATCGGGCCGGTGCTGTTCATCGACACGGCCGGCGTGGATGACACGGGGGCATTGGGGGAGCGACGAGTCGAACGCACGCGTCGCATCCTGGATCGGACGGACCTGGGGCTCATTATCGCCGCGCCGGACGGGGAAGACGGTCGGCCGCCGCGGGCGATGTGGGGCGATTTCGAAGAAGCGCTGGCCACGGAACTGGCCGAGCGCGGCATCCCGATTATCGCGGTTTTCAACAAGGCTGATATTGCCGGTCCGGATGCCGAACTGCTGGCTCATCTGGGGGGACGGAAGATCAAATGCGTGCGGACCGCCGCCAGCCACGGGGAGGGAGTGGCGGACTTGCGGGAAGCGCTAATCCGCAGCGCGCCGGAGGAATTCATCAACACGCCGGCCATCATCGGCGATCTCGTTCCACGCGGCGAACTCGCGGTCCTAGTCGTGCCGATCGACAAGGAAGCCCCCAAGGGTCGCCTGATTCTCCCGCAGGTGCAGACGATCCGCGACCTGCTCGACAATGACGCGTACTGCGTGGTCGTGAAGGAGAACGGGCTGGCCGAGGCGCTGGCCCGCCTCCAGCGGCCACCGGCATTGGTGGTGACCGACTCGCAGGCGTTTGCGCAGGTGGCGGCCGACACGCCGCCCGACGTGCCGATGACGTCCTTCTCCATTCTGTTCGCGCGCTTTAAAGGTGACCTGCCGGAGATGGTGCGCGGAGCCGCGGCGATCAAGCAACTGCGGCCGGGCGACCGCGTGCTGATTGCCGAGGCCTGCACGCATCACCCCATCGAGGAAGACATAGGCCGGGTCAAGATTCCGCGCTGGCTGAGCGAGTACGTGGGCGGCCCGCTGGAGTTCACCACCACGCAGGGACATGACTTCCCGCCCGATCTGGGCGAGTACAAGCTGGTGATCCACTGCGGCGCGTGCATGCACAACCGACGGGAGGTGTTGACCCGGCTGTTGAAGTGCCGGCGTGCCGGCGTGCCGATGACCAATTACGGACTGGCGATTGCCTACGCGCTGGGGATTTTCGAGCGGGCTTTGACGCCGTTCCCGGCCGCGCTGCGGGCGTATGCGGGGGCGCCGGATTAGCGACCGGCGGCGGGCCGCTGGACGCGGAGGTTTGGCGGCGCGATCATTGCCCCGCATACATGAGCAGTTTTGTCCGGGATGCGCTGTAAATGGCGCGTGTAGCCGAACGAGCTGGTCCGCCGTTTGCCTCAAGCCGGCGGGCTGGACCCCGACCGGTGTGCTTCGGAGTCGAGGATGAGAGCTTCTGATCTGGCGCCAAGAGCGGGATTGCGGGTGGTGACGCTTGGACGTAACCCGAACGTCTCAGCCGACCAGGTGTACGCCGGCGATCGCATCAGCGACCTGCTGAACGCCGCCGGCGAGTGCATCCTGCTGGTAACCAACCTGGCCAGTGCCCAACTGATGCGCATGGCCGAATTGCTCGACGTGCCGGCCATCTGCCTGGTGAACGAGCAGACGCCGGATGACAACATGCTGCGGACGGCACAGGAGCACGCGACGGCAATACTCGTGTCGTCGGCCGGCCTGTTCGAGACCTGCGGCCGGTTGCACCGTTGCCTGAACGAGGAAGAACAGGGACCGTGAGAACCGTATGCCGGCAGATACAGGGGGGCGGCTACGAGGAGGGCGGGGCGGCGTCGCGCCTGGTGAAGGAGCAGCTCAAGAGGATCGGGGCCGATCCGGCGGTCGTGCGGCGCGCCATGATCGCGGCCTATGAGGCCGAGATGAACGTCGTGATCCACTCCCACGGCGGCGAGTTGCGGGCCTGGCTGGAGGACGATTGCCTGCACGTGGAGGTGACTGATACCGGGCCGGGCATTCCAAACATAGACCAGGCGATGAGTCCGGGGTACTCGACCGCCTCGGCCAAGGCTCGCGAACTGGGCTTCGGCGCCGGCATGGGGTTGCCCAATATCCGCAAGAACACGGACGAGTTCGCCATCGAGTCCAAGGTGGGCGAGGGGACGCGCCTGAGCTTCACCATCGGTCTCAAGCCGCAGGCGCTCTACGGTTCGGGGCGGAACTCGATCCGGATCGCGGCGGAGAAATGCCGGCAGTCCTTGCGTTGCGTGCACGCCTGCCCCACACAGGCGGTTCGCGTGTTTCGCGGGAAGCCGGATATTCTTGATTATCTGTGCATTGATTGCTCGGCGTGTATTGCGGTCTGCCCAAGCGGGACGCTGCACGTGACGGGAACGGCAGCCGAACTGAAGCCCGGCGCTGATACCGTGCTCGTGGTTCCGCCCGCGGCGCTGGTCCAGTTCGGCCCGGGCGTGTCGGCCGAGCGCGTGCTGCGCGAAGCGGCCGCCCTTGGCGTGGGCGAGGTCCACGTCACGGCCGCGTGGGATGCGGCCCTGCAACAAGCGGTGTTGGAGTATGCGGCCAGCGAGGCGTCCAGCCGACCGGTGATTTCGCCGGTCTGTCCGGCGATAGTGAACCTGGTGGAGACGCGGTTTCCGTCGCTCATCTCGCACCTGGCCCCGTTTGTCGCTGGTTTCGAGGCTGCGCACCGGGTGCTGAACGGGCGCGGGGCGCTGGTCTTCGTGGCGTTGTGTCCGTGCCAGCGCACGGCGCTGACGGGGGCGGATTCGGCTGCGCCGGAGGTGATTCTTCCGGCCGCGTTCTCGGCCGCCATATTCCCGCGGCTGAAGTCGTCCGCTGGCGCGCGCACCTGTCCAGAGACTGCGGCGGCCGGCGACGAGTCGCCGCTTGGTGATGCGACCGACCCGCGGGTGATGAGAAGCGAGGTACTGCGCGTCGGCGGGCTGCAGCACGTCATCAACGTGCTGGAGGCCATCGAGAACGGCCTGGCCGGCGATCTGTCCGTACTGGAGCTATACGCGTGTGACCAGGGCTGCTTCGGCCCGCCGCTGCTGGCGTCGGATCCGCACTTGGCGCTGTGGCGCTGGGAAGCGGCGCCGCCGCCGCCGGATCCCGAGGCCCGCGCGGTCCGCCGCGCCGCCGCGTTCGCGCCACGCCGCGGGCTGCGCCTGGATGAGGACATGCGGAAGGCCATTCAGAAGCTGGCCAGGATTGACAAGCTGCAGCGGAGCTTGCCGGGCAGTGATTGCGGCATCTGCGGCGCGCCGTCCTGCGCCGCGCTGGCTGAGGACACGGTGCTGGGGCGCGTGGCCGCGGACGCCTGCCCGCGGCAGCGGCCCACCGGCGAGGAGGACACCAAGTGACGTTACGCGATATTGCCGAGCGGCTCGGGCTCAGCCGGCTCACGCCGGAACTGGCTACCGAGGCGGCCGAAATTACCGAGGGCTATGTTTCGGACCTGCTGAGCGACGTGCTGGCGAACGGGCCGAAGGGCGGCCTGCTGGTGACCGTGCAGGTGCATCTGAACGTGATCGCCGTGGCTGTGCACGCGGAGTTGGCGGCCGTCATCTTCGCGGCGGATCGCGTTCCGGACGAGACGGTGCGCGCCCGGGCGGTGCAGGAGGGCGTCGCGCTGTACAGCGCAAATGCTTCGGCGTTCGAGCTGGTCGGCCGCCTGTGGGAGTTGGGCGTGCGCGCTCCGGAATGACTGGGTGGAGGCGCACCGGCCGGAAACGAACGCTGTGACAGCATGAGACCAATGCCTGCCAATCCGCGACCAGACGGCGTCATTGCCGGCCCGCGAGCCGGTGTGCGCCACCTGCTGCCGGCGCGAGGAGGAGCGCAGCGAGTGTACTGCGGGAGCCGAGTTCACTTGATCGGACGAACGGAGGGGGTCCTATGAGGCTCTTTGCGGTGGATCTGCACGTCCACACGGCGCTTTCGCCGTGCGCGGCCGACGACATGACGCCCCCGCGGATCGTCCAGGCGGCCCTGGAGCATGGTCTGGCCATGATTGCCATCTGCGACCACAACGCGGCCGGGAACGTGCCGTCCTGCGTGGCGGCCGCAGCATCCCTGGGGCGGGCTGCGACCCGCGTACGCAAAGACCGGCGGCGGCGCGAGAACCGGCAGGCACAGCCCGCAGGGGATGCGACGGCCGGCTTCGAGGGCGACGCCAACGGCGCGGGTCAGGCCGGGGTGGAAGCCACACCCGAGGTGCCCTCTCAGCGGCGGCGGCGGCCGGCCGCGCCGCACACGCTGACCGTGCTGGCCGGCATGGAGATAGCCACGGCTGAGGAAGTGCACGTAGTGGGGATTTTTCCCAATCCGGCTGCGGCATCAGCAGCCGGGGCGGAGGTGCGGAGGACCCTGCCCGATGCCACGGTGGCGTATCACAAGAAGTTTGGCCAGCAGGATTTGCTGGACGCGTCCGGCAATATCTTGGACTCGGAATTAAAGATGCTCGGGATGGCGGCCGGCTTTGATCTGGCCGCGACGATCGATCTGATTCACCGCCACGGCGGGCTGGCGATTGCCGCCCATGTGAATCGCCCGATGTACAGCGTCATGAGCCAGCTCGGCGTGTTTCCGGCCGATGCGGGGTTTGACGCGATTGAAGTCTTCTGCCCGCACAGCGACGGTCTGGAGCCGGCCGCCCCGGATGAGAGTGTGCTGCGCGAGTTCGCGGGTTATGGACTGCCGATAGTCACCTCCTCCGACGCCCACTACCTGGGCGATATCGGGCGTTGCCGAACTGTTGTGCGCGTGCGCGAGCCGTCGTTCGAGGAATTAGCGCTCGCGTTGCGCGGCGCCGGTGGTCGGAGGGTGGCGGGTGTGTGAAGCGGCGAGCCGCACAGGCACACGGCTTGAAAGAGTGCCGGCCGCACCGGTTTGGATGAGCGGAGATGCGTGAGCTGTCGCTGCACATTCTGGACTTGGTCGAGAATTCCATTCGCGCCCAGGCCACGACCATTGTAATCAGGATCGTGGCCGACCCGGCGGCGGACCTGCTGCGGATTGAGATCGAGGACGACGGCACCGGGCTGAAGGTCACCCCCGAACAAGCCCTGGACCCGTTTTACACCACCAAAGGGGGGAAGCGCACCGGACTGGGTCTGAGCTTGTTCCGGGCGGCAGCCGAAGCCGCCGGCGGCGGGCTGACGCTGGGGCGGTCCGACCTGGGCGGGGTGAAGGTCAGCGTCGCGATGGACCTGATGCATGTGGATCGCAACCCGCTGGGGGATCTGGCCGGCGCGCTGGGCGGGTTGGTCTGCACGAACCCGGAAATCGACTTCCAGTACCATTTCTGCCTGGCGGGGCGGGATTTTCGGCTGCGGTCGGCGGGGCTGGCGGAGGAACTGGAAATCGACCCGCAAAATGGCCTGCTTCTGGCACGCAGCGTGATTAGTAGGATTAGCGCGGAGCTGGAAACGGCCGGCGTGGGGTGACTTGCCGGCCAACAGTGCTCGCGGCGGAGCCCGCTCTGGGTGCATGGTGGGCGAAAACCCGCCGGAATTTGGCGCAGACCGATAAGCCCGGAAGCCTGCACACGAGCCGAACCGGTCGGTCGGCGCCGGGAATCTGCCCCAAAGTCCCTGCCCTGATGTTTGCGGCCGCCCGGCCTGCCGGGCCAGTGCTGATTAGGAGACGGATATGAATGAGGACGCCAAGGTCCAGTGTGCGTGCGGCGAAGCAGTCTCCGAGGAGGAGTTGCTGGGCCGGCTCGACAAGGTTCTGGCTGAGTACCGTGACAAACCCGGGGCCCTGATTCCGGTGTTGCAGATTGCGCAGGGCATCTTCGGCTACCTGCCGGACGTGGCTCTGAAGCGCATCGCGCTCGGCTTGAACAAGTCGTACAGCGAGGTCGCCGGCGTGGTGAGCTTCTACTCGTTCTTCTCGACCGTGCCGCGCGGCAAACACCTGATCCGCGTGTGTCTGGGCACGGCCTGTTACGTCCGCGGCGGCAACCGCGTGCTGGCCGCGCTCAAGCACAAGCTGGGGATCGACGTCGGGCAGACCACGCCGGACCGGCTGTTCACGCTCGAAGTGGCGCGCTGCTTCGGCGCCTGCGGCCTGGCGCCGGCCATCATGATCGACAACGACGTGCATCACCGGGTCAAGCCGAACAAGATCGAGCTGGTCCTGGGTCCGTACCGCACCGGCGAGCACGACCAGGCGGAAAGGAAGGCGACCGCATGACACAGCGCATTACCAGCCCCAAGGATCTGAAGAAGCTTCAGGAAACGGCGCGGCGCGAGATCGACCTGCGCGGCGGTCAGAAGGACATGCGCATCACGGTGCACATGGGCACGTGCGGCATCGCCGCCGGGGCGCGTGACGTGCTGACGGCGCTGTTGAACGAGCTGGGGCCGGCCGCCGACAAGGTGACGGTCACGCAGAGCGGCTGTGCCGGCCTGTGCGACCAGGAGCCGATGTTGACGCTGACGGACAAGGCCGGCGGCTCGTTCCGCTATGGTCGCCTGGATAAGAATAAGGTTGGCGAGATCGTGCGCGAGCACGTGTTGCGCGGCCAGCCGGTACTCGAGTACATGATCAAGGTGTGAGAAATGTCGCGTGGCGAGGCAGCGCCGGTCGCCGGCGGTTCTCGCACTGGAGATAGGTCACCCATGAACAACGTCAGAAGTCACATTCTCGTCTGCACCGGCGGCGGCTGCATCGCCTCGGGCGCCCTGGAAGTCAGCGCGGCCTTGCGCGAGCAACTGGAGCGCAACGGCCTGCAGGACGAAATCAAGGTCATCGAGTCCGGCTGTCTCGGCCCGTGTGCGGTCGGACCGGTGGCGGCGGTCTACCCGGATGGCGTCTTCTACCAGAACATTCGGCCCGATGACGCCGAGGACATCGTCCAGGAGCACCTGCTCAAGGGCCGCGTGGTGGAGCGGCTCATTCACAAAACGCCAGCCGGCGAGGCCGTGTCCGGCCTGCACGAGATCGGCTTCTTTCAGAAGCAGGTCAAGATCGTGCTGCGCAATTGCGGCGTTATCGACCCGCTGCGCATCGAAGAGTACATCGCCCGCGACGGCTACCAGGCGCTCGGCAAGGTGCTGACCGAGATGAGCCCCGAGCAGGTGTGCGCCGAGATGAAGAAGTCGGGCCTGCGCGGCCGCGGCGGGGCGGGCTTCCCGACCGGCCTGAAGTGGGAGTTCACCCGCAAGGCCGCCGGCGACGTGAAGTACATCCTGTGCAACGGCGACGAGGGCGACCCCGGCGCATTCATGGATCGCAGCGTGCTGGAGGGCGACCCGCACAGCATCATCGAGGGCATGGCGATTGGGGCCTACGCCATCGGCGCCAAGCAGGGCTATGCCTACATCCGGGCCGAGTACCCGCTGGCGGTCGAGCGCTTCGAGCACGCGCTCAAGCAGGCGCGCGAATACGGGCTGCTGGGCTGCGACATCATGGGCACCGGCTTCGAATTCGACATCGAGGTCCGCATGGGCTCCGGCGCGTTCGTGTGCGGCGAGGAGACGGCCCTGATGACCAGCATCGAGGGCAACCGCGGCGAGCCGCGGCCGCGCCCGCCCTTCCCGGCCCACCAGGGCCTGTGGGGCAAGCCGAGCTGCCTGAACAACGTCGAGACGCTGGCGAGCGTGCCGGTCATCATGCTCAAGGGGGCCGACTGGTACGGTTCGTACGGGACCGAGAAGAGCAAGGGCACCAAGGTGTTCGCCCTGGCCGGCGCCATCAACAACACCGGCCTGGTCGAGGTTCCGATCGGCATGCCGCTGGGCGAGATCGTCTATGACATCGGCGGCGGCCTGCCGGGCGGCAAGAAGTTCAAGGCGGCCCAGATGGGCGGCCCCTCCGGCGGCTGCATTCCCAAGCAGCACCTGAACGTCCCGGTCGATTACGAGTCGCTGACCGAGCTGGGCGCGATCATGGGCTCCGGCGGCATGGTCGTAATGGACGAGGACACCTGCATGGTGGACGTGGCCCGCTTCTTCCTGGACTTTTGCCAGGATGAATCCTGCGGCAAGTGTCCGCCCTGCCGGGTCGGCACCAAGCGCATGCTCGAGATCGTGACGCGCATCTGCGAGGGCCACGGCCAGGAAGGCGACGTCGAGCGGCTGATCGAACTGGGCAACACGATCCGCGACACGGCCCTGTGCGGCCTGGGGCAGACCGCCCCGAACCCGGTGCTTTCGACGATTCGGTATTTCCGCGACGAGTACGACGCCCACATCCGCGAGAAGCGCTGCCCGGCGGCGGTCTGCCCGGCCCTGGTGCGGGCGCCCTGCCAGAGCGCCTGTCCGGCGGGCGTGGACGTGCCCGGCTTCGTCTCGCTGATTGGCGAGAAACGCTATGCCGAGGCGCTGGCGCTGCATCGCGAGCGCAACCCATTCGCGTCCGTCTGTGCCCGCGTGTGCTTCCATCCGTGCGAGGAGAAGTGCCGGCGCAGCAATCTGGACGAGTCGGTCGCGATCCGCGGGCTCAAGCGTTTCATGACCGAGCAGGAAGTGACCGTGCAGCTTCCGGAAATCCGCGACAGCGAGGAGAACGCGCGGCGCCGGATCGCCATCATCGGGGCCGGGCCGGCCGGTCTGTCGTGTGCCTACTTCCTCGCGCGGCTGGGCTATCGCCCCAAGGTGTTCGAGGCCGAGTCGCAGCCGGGCGGGATGCTGATTCAGGCCATCCCGGCCTACCGCCTGCCGCGGGCCGAACTGACGCGTGAAATCCGCATGATCGAGCGGCTGGGGGTTGAGATTGAGCTTAACAAGCGGCTGGGCCGCGACTTCACGCTGGAAGGACTGCGGCAGCAAGGCTATGAGGCCGTCTTCCTGGGCGTGGGCGCCCCATACGGCAGCCGGCTGGGTATTCCGGGCGAGGAGGCCGAAGGCGTCGTCGATGCCCTGCGGTTCCTGCGCGAGTACAACATGACCGGCCAGACCTACGTCGGCAAGAACGTGGTCGTGATCGGCGGCGGCAACTCGGCCGTCGACGCCGCCCGGTCGGCCATCCGCCTGGGTGCCGAGAAGGTGACGATCCTGTATCGCCGGACGCGGGCCGAGATGCCGGCGTACGCGGAGGAGATCAACGAGGCCGAGCACGAGGGTGTGCGCGTCGCCACGCTGGTGGCCCCGATCGAGGTGGTCGCTGAGAAGGGCCGCGTAACCGGGGTCAAGTGCCGCCACATGGTGCTGGGTGAGTTCGACCGCAGTGGTCGGCGCCGCCCGGTGGGGAGTGACGAAGATGACTTCGTCGTCCCGGCGGACCAGGTTATCGCGGGCATTGGCCAGACACTGGACACGGGCGAGATCTTCAACGGGCTGTCGTTGAAGGTGAATCGCGGCGGATTCATCGACGCCGACATTATAACCGGCCAGACGTCGGTGCCGTGGATCTACGCCGGCGGTGATTCGGTGCTGGGTCCGTGGTCGGTAGTGGGGGCGATCGAGGCCGGCGAGAAGGCGGCGGTCGCCATGGACAAGGCCCTGACCGGGGCAGAGCACGCGTTCTGGCGCACGGAGCACCAGGCGGACACGTTCTTCGATCCGGACGCCGATCCCGTGCAGTACCCCAGAGCAAAGACGTCTTTGCTGCCGGTCAATCGGCGCAAGAACAACTTCCAGGAAGTCGAGCTGTCCTGGTCGGAGGCGGCGGCGCGGCGCGAGGCGAAGCGCTGTCTGCGGTGCGACTACCGGGCGCCGGCGAACGCGGAAGACAAGACTGTGCACTGCGACAAGTAAGTCGCCCGAATGCCCGAAATGGAGCAGACCGACCGCGGTCTCCCTACAGAGGAATAAGCAATGCCAAAACTGACGATTGACAACATCCCCGTCGAGGTGGCCGAGGGCACCAGCATCCTGGACGCCGCCCGGCAGGCCGGCATTCAGATTCCGACGCTCTGCTATCTCAAGGATGTGCAGGCGATCGGCGCCTGCCGCGTGTGCACGGTGGAGGTCGAGGGCGCCCGGGCGCTGGTGGCCTCATGTGCCATGCCGGCAGCCGAGGGCATGAAGGTCAAGACCAACACCCGCCGCGTTCGCGAGGCCCGGCGCACGGTGGTCGAGTTGCTGCTGTCAGAGCACGACGGCGACTGCCAGACCTGCGCGCGCAGCGAGGACTGCGAGCTACAGGCGGTCGCGCGTGAGCTGGGCGTGAAGGAAATCAGTTACCCTGGCGCCAAGGCGGCGCGCTTCCGCGACACCAGCACGCCGGCCCTGACGCGCGACACCGCTAAGTGCATCGTGTGTCGGCGCTGCGTGACCGTGTGCAACCAGGTGCAGGGCGTCGCCGCGCTGTGGGCCCAGAACCGCGGGTTCAACACCGTCATCGGCCCGGCCTTCTGCTCCGAACTAGATGAAGTGGTGTGCGTGCAGTGCGGCCAGTGCGCTGCGGTCTGTCCGGTGGCCGCCATCAACGAGGCCGACCACATGGCGGCCGTCTGGGAGGCCCTCGACGATCCGAACAAGCACGTGGTCGTCCAGACCGCCCCGGCCATCCGGGCCGCGCTGGGCGAGTGCTTCGGCTATCCGCCGGGCACGCTGGTAACCGGCAAGATGACGGCCGCCCTCAGGCGCCTCGGGTTCGACGGCGTGTTCGACACTAACTTTGCCGCCGACCTGACGATCATGGAGGAGGGCACCGAGCTGCTGATGCGGCTCAAGCACGCGCTGACGGGCGGCAACGGTCATGGCGACGGCCATCACGCGCCCGGCCCGCTGCCGATGTTCACGAGCTGCTCGCCGGGCTGGATCAAGTTCCTCGAGCACTACTACCCGGACATGACGGATAACCTGTCGACCTGCAAGTCGCCGCAGCAGATGTTCGGTGCGGTCGCCAAGACCTATTACGCCGAGAAGATCGGCAAGCGGGCCGAGGAGATCTTCGTCGTGTCGGTCATGCCGTGCACGGCCAAGAAGTTCGAGAGCCAGCGGCCCGAGATGTTCGACAGCGGCGTGCAGGATGTTGACGCGGTCCTGACGACACGCGAGTTGGGCCGCATGATCAAGCAGGCCGGCATCCGCTTCGAATTGCTGCCCGACGAGGAAATGGACGCGCCGCTGGGCCTGTCCACGGGCGCGGCGGACATCTTCGCCAACACCGGCGGTGTCATGGAGGCCGCGCTGCGCACGGCCTGGGAGATCGTCACCGGGCGCGAACTGCCGTTCGACAATCTGCACGTGCAGCCGATCGCCGGGCTGGACGGCGTCAAGGAGGCCGCGGCCAAGGTCAGCGGTGCCAAGCCGGAATGGTCCTTCCTCGAAGGCGCCACGCTCAAGGTGGCCGTCGCGCACGGCCTGGCCAATGCCCGCAAGGTGATCGAGCGTGTCCGCCGTGGCGAGGCCGAGTATCACTTCATCGAAGTGATGACCTGCCCCGGCGGCTGCATCGGCGGCGGCGGCCAGCCGCGCATGACGGACAACAGCGTGCGCCTCGCCCGCATCCAGGCGATCTATCGCGAGGACGAGGGCCGGCCGCTGCGCAAGTCGCACGACAACCCGGCCATCAAAGCGATCTACAGCGAGTTTCTGGGCCACCCGCTCAGTGAGAAGTCGCACGAGCTGCTGCACACGAAGTACGTGGCCCGCAGCCGGGTCTGAGCAAACGGCCGCGGCGGATGCCGCGCCAGGCGTGATCCGGTGGAAGTGAATTCACGAAGCAGCGCCGGGCTGAACGTTCCGCGTTCAGCCCGGCGGTCGTTTACGGGGGACCCTGCTTAAGGCATCATCAGGAACATGAAGAAGCAGGCGAACAGGCCGACGGTTTCGGCGATACCCATGGCAATGATGGAGAAGACAAACGGCTTGCCCTCGCCATCACTCATGGCCCGGATGCCGGCGGCCCCGATGCTCCCCTGCATCCAGGCACTGAACAGCTCGCCCAGCCCGCAGGCCAGGCCGATGCTGAACAGGGCGCCGGCGTTGGCCGAAAGGAACGCCGCGTCGTAGACCTGCCCCTTGAGCAGCGCCAGCATGAGCACGAAGCCGTAGATGGTCTGGCTCAACGGCATGCCCGTCAGGGCGATATAGAGGAAGTTCAGTCGCTTGCCTTCGCGGGCTTCCTTGGCCCAGGCCCCGGCAGCCGCCTGCCCGGCAGCCCCGATGCCCAGAGCGCTGCCCACGGCGCCCAGCCCCAGCGGCAAAGCGAATCCCAACTGGCCAAGCCATTCCATACCTGCGTCTCCTTCGCTGCAATTAACCTGTTCGGACCCGCGGGGCGAACGGGGCAAAGGGATACCCGGCCCACTGCACTCCCGCGTTGCTGGAAAACTCCAGCATGTTCAAGCGCACGCCATGGGCGAAAATGGCGATGATACCCAACACGATGTTCAAGGCGTGGGCCAGCACCACGATCAGGACGGCCGCCGGCAACAACCAAGGCGACGGTGCGCCCACCTGGTAGGCCAGACCGTTGAACGCGCTGGCAATGTAGTAGCTCGCCAATCCCACCGCCATCAGACGAATGTAGCTGACCGTGTCGGAGAAGGTGCTGATCATCGGCAGAATGTTCGCCACCAGGCCCAACCCGATGCGCTTGGCCGGGTTGCGGCTGGGGTGGCTGAACAGAATGACCAGCACCGCACCGGCGATCAGCAAGCCGATCATCACGGGCGTCGGCATCCAGACCTGATCCGGGAAGAACAGCATCCAGACCACGCCGAGCATGCCGGCCAGGAAACTGCACCAGCCCACTTCCGCCAGGAACCGCAGGGACGGCGCCAGCCCCAGGGCCTGGCGCAGATGCGCCAGCACCAGGTGGGTGCCGCCAATCAGGAAGCTGGCCTGGATGATCATGTTGCGGGCTATCTCGTCGTCCGGGTTCCAGAGTACGCCGATGCCCAGCATGATGCGGCCCAGCAGGGCCCAGAAGCCCCCCCCCGCGCGCATTTCGGCCACGTCGCCAAACCCGCCCGCGAAGGCGAGTTCCTTGGGCGTGATGCCGAAGAAATTGCAGGTCAGCAGGCCCCAGACCAGGGTTGCCGTGCCGAAGACCAGAATCAGATTTGCCGCCTCCCCACTGACGGCGGCGATAATGCGCCGCCGGCACAGCAGCCCGATCAGCAGGAAGACCAGGCCGTAGCCGGCATCGCCGAGCAGCATCGCCCCGAACAGCGGCAGGGCGAGCATGAAGAAGCCCGACAGGTCGAACTCGCGGTAGCCGGGGACCGTACCGAGGATGTCAAACATGGCCCGGATCGGACGGGCCCAGCAAGGATAGCGGATCAGCGTGGGCGGATTCTCGTCCGGGTCGGGCGGCACGATTCTGACGGCCGCCACCAGCTCGCCCTGCGACAGATCGGCCTGCAACGCGGGGGCCGCGTCGGCCGGCATCCAACCCTGCAATGCGAACAGGTGCTCATCGCTCAGGGACCCGCGCAGGGCCCGCACGTAATCCGCCTGCTGTCGCAACTCGGCCAGGTGCGCTTCAATCGCGGGTTGCAGGTGCGCCAGTTGCCGCAGGTGCGCGGCGTCGTGCATCATCGCCGCCTCGATTTCGGCTGCTTCGGCACGAATCGACGGCGCGTCGCGCGTCGGCGTTGGGAGGGGCTGGGCCTTCTTGGGCACGTGTACCTCGCGCCGGCGATCTATCGCCGCCACGAGCACCTTCTGCCCCGCCAGCGGCCCTAGCGGATGCACACACTCGGCCCGGACCTCATCGACCAGGTCTTCCGGCACGGCGAAGAAACGCACCTGCAGCCCCGCCTGTTGCAGGGCCTCAAGCTGCTCCACGCGCACGTCGCCCCAGATCGCCAAGTTCTTCAGCAAACGCTCGAGTGACGCGAGCCGACTCTGGCGCTCAGCCGTGCGACGCTGGATATCCAGCACTTCCTGAACGGCCTCGGCCGGCTGCAGCGTGGGGGCCGGGCCGTCAGGCTCGTGGGCCCCGAGAATCTGCAACACCCGCTCCACGTCCCGGATGCCCCCGGCGGTCTTCTCGTCCAGCGCCGCCTTGGTCGGATCCAGGGGCGTCAGGTGGATGACTCCGCGGTCGCGCAGTTCGCGCAGAAATTGGTCGCGATCACCGCGCCGCGCCACCACGAACACCTTGGTCATCGGTACGATCATGCCGTTTCGGCCTCTCCGCCGTTCTCGTCATTGTCGTCGCCGCCGGCCCCGGCGGTCTGAGTCAGCTTGCTCTTGGCGATCTTGGCCCGGCCGACGGCCGCGGTCATCTCGTCGCCCAGCTTGATGCGAATGACCCGGATGGCGTCCTGCGATTCGGGAATCTTGACCTTCTCGAACAGGTTGACGCGCTGGACGATGCGGGTCAGCTCGTGGTTCAGCAGGCGATGCTCCTCGTCCAGGACCTCAACGCGCGCCCGGTGGCGGCTGATGCCGCGCAGGTCCTCGAGGGCGCGATCCACCCAGGCCGGCGTGCCGAACAGACTGTACTGCGCCTCGGGAAACAGGGCCTCTTCAAACGCCGGCAGACTCACGCCGGCGACGTTGAAGCGCGAGGTGCGGACCTCGACCGGCTGCGCCCAGGGCCGCAGCGGCAGACCCGCCGGGTCGGCCAGAACCGCCTCGTACGCCTGAAACGTCCGCGTGGCCTCGTCCAGCTCGGCCTGCACCTTGGCGCGGCGCTGCGTGACCTCGCGCAGCGCGACCTGCAACTGCTGCTGCTTGAGCTTGAGCATGGGCAGAAACCGGCGGTAGCGCGCCAGCAGGTCGCGCTGCCGCTTCAGCTCCGGGCGTGTGAGTTTGATCTTCTTCGCCACGTTCAGCCGGCCTCCGCGGTCAACTCAGGGGCTGGGGCCAGTGCTTGTCGATGGTCGCCCGCCGGATGCCCGTCTCAGCCGGCTCGAAGCAGGTTGCCAGGATCTCCCAGCAGCGGTCGAGGGCCTCGAACAACGGGATGTTCACCGACAGGGCCATGATCTTGTCTTCGAACAGGGTGCCGTAGGTCAGGAGCTTCCGGTCCCACTCGGACATCTCGAAGCCCATGTCGCGCTTTTCGCGACTCTCGCGGCACAAAGCGTAGAGCTGGATGCAGGCGTCCATGATGTCCCGGTGATCGTCGCGCGTCTTGCCGTTGACCTGCTGCTTGAGGCGCGAGAGCGACCCGAAGGGCTCGATGCGCCCGTTGCGCAGGTAGAACTGACCCTCGGTGATGTAGCCCGTGTTGTCGGGCACGGGGTGGGTCACGTCGTCGCCGGGCATGGTTACGCAGGCCAGCACGGTCATCGAACCGGCCCCGTCAAAGTCCACGGCTTTCTCGTATCTCCGGGCCAACTGCGTGTACAGATCGCCCGGGTACCCACGGTTCGAGGGGATCTGCTCCATGACAATTGCGATCTCCTTGAGCGCGTCCGAGAAGGCGGTCATGTCGGTGAGCAACACCAGCACGGACTTGCCCTGGAGGGCGAACTGCTCGCCGACCGCCAGGCAGAGGTCGGGCACCAGCAGGCACTCGACCACCGGGTCGGCGGCGGTGTGGATGAACATGATCGCCCGGCCGAGCACGCCGCCCTGCTCGAAGGCATTGCGGAACTTCAGGTAGTCGTCGTGTCGCAGCCCCATGCCGCCCAGGATGATGATGTCGGCCTGGGCCTGTAGCCCGACGCGGGCCAGCAGCTCGTTATACGGCTCGCCGGCGACCGAGAAGATCGGCAGCTTCTGCGACTGCACCAGCGAGTTGAAGATGTCGATCATCGGGATGCCGGTGTGGACCATCTTGTCGGGCATGCGGCGTTTTACCGGGTTGACCGCCGGCGAGCCGAGCTCGATCAACTCTCCCTCGACCGGACCGCGGCCGTCGCGCGGCCGGGCCGAGCCGTCGAACACGCGCCCGAGCAGGCCGTCGGAGAAGGGTACCTGCATGGGCTTGTGCAGGAACCGGATGCGGTCGTTGTTGGCCACGCCCTGGGTTCCCGCAAACACCTGGAGACTGATCTGGTGGCCTTCCAGACGGATTACCTGGGCCAGTGATTCGCCGCGGTCAGAGGTCAGGACCGCCAGCTCATCGTAGCCCACCCCGCCCGCCTTTACCGTCACCACGTTGCCGGCAATGCGGCTGATGTCGTCGTAGTACTTCCTCATTGCTCACGTCCCTTGGTGGCGATGAACTGATCGATCCGGGTCAGCCACTGCTGGTATTCCTCGCTGTCAGTGGCGGCGTAGTTCCAGTTTCGAAATAGGTCCGAGCCCCGCACCATCGTCTGGCGGGCCGTGTTCTTGTCCTCAAACTCGAAGTCCAGGTCGAGCACTTCGAGGATCTTGTCGAAGACGAGCTGCTGCCGCTCGGCCGGGGTGGCGCCGTCCACGTCATCGAAGGCGTTCTGCTGCAGGTAGCAGTTGTCGAAGAAATCGGCCTTGAGAGCGACGGTGAAGTCCTCGGTGGACGTGCCCTCCTCGCCGACCACGGTCATCATCTGCCGGATCTCGCTGCCGCGCACCAGCAGGGCCCGCACGCGGCCCACCTTCTCCGGCACGATGATCCCCACGTACTTGCTCCAGGAGTCGAGCGGATCGATGGCGGGATAGCGGCGCGCGTCGCTACGGGCGCGCGAGAGGCCGTGGAAGGCGCCCACGACTTTCAGGGTGCCCTGCGTGACCGGCTCCTCGAAGTTGCCGCCGGCCGGGCTGACCGTGCCGCCGATCGTCAGGCTCCCGACCTTGCCGCTGCGCAGTTCGAGCGCGCCGGCCCGTTCGTAGAAGGCGGCGATGCGGCTTTCCAGGTAGGCCGGGAAGGCCTCTTCGCCGGGGATCTCTTCCAGTCGGCCGGACAGCTCGCGCATCGCCTGGGCCCAGCGCGAGGTCGAGTCGGCCAGAAGCAGCACGTCCAGGCCCATCTGGCGGTAGTACTCGCCCAGCGCGGCGGCGGTGTACACCGACGCCTCGCGGGCCGCCACCGGCATGGCCGACGTGTTACAGATGATAATGGTGCGCTCCATCAGGCTGCGGCCGGTCCGCGGGTCGATTAGCTGCGGGAACTCGCGGAGAGTATCCACGACTTCGCCGGCGCGCTCGCCGCAGGCGGCCACGATGACAATGTCGATTTCGGCGTGGCGGGAGGTGATCTGCTGCAAGACGGTCTTGCCGGCGCCGAACGGTCCGGGAATGCAGTACGTTCCGCCGCGCACGATCGGGAACATCGAATCGATGATTCGCACGCGCGTCGTCAGCGGCTCAGTGGGCATCAGCCGGCGCCGCGCGACGTTGAGCGGGAGCTTCACCGGCCAGTTCTGGTGCATCGACACGGAGCGTGCTTCCCCCGCCTCGTCGGTCAGCACGGCGATTTCGTCATCAATGGTGTATTCGCCGGTCGGGACGACCTTCTCCACTGTGAACGAGCCCGACCAACTGAAGGGCACCATGATGTGGTGTTTGAAGATGCCCTCGGGCACGGAGCCCAGCACGTCGCCGCGCTCGACCCGCGCCCCGGCCTGCACCTCGGGCGTAAACGTCCACTGCTTGTTGGCCAGCAGGCCGCGAATGTACGTGCCGGGCTGGAGGAAGAAGCCGACCTGCTCCGCCAGCTTCGGCAGTGGGTTCTGCAGACCGTCGTAAATCTGCCCCAGCAGGCCCGGCCCGAGCACCACCGACAGCAACTCCCGGCGGAACTCGACCGTGTCGCCAACCTTCAGCCCGCGCGTCTCCTCGAAGACCTGCAAGTCCGCCAGACGACCGCGAACTCGCACCACCTCCGACAATAGCCGCACGTCGTCCGACCGCACGCAGTACCCGACCGAGTTCTGCACCACCTGGGTATCCGTCTCGGCGATCACGAGGTTTCCATAAACCGCTACGATCTTGCCAGTCAACGTGTTGCCCTTTCCAAAGAGATTGAGGACTCGTCAGTCGGGGTGCCGGCGGAGCGCCGCTCCTCGTCGTCCGCCACGCGCTTCCACTGCTGCAACAGCATGAGCCGGGCCGCGTACGCCGCCAACTCGTCGTCGCGGAACGAGAACCAGGCGTCATGGTCGTCCAGCCAGGCCCACCGGGCGCGGATCAGCGCCTGCAATCCTGCCAGGGGCGTCTTCGCCGCCGTCCACTCGCCAAGCACCGAGGTGAATTCAGCGCGCGGATCGGCCAGGTCCGCCGCCACCAGATAATGGGCTTCCTCGAGACCCAACCGCTTCGCCCGCGCCCCAGCCAGCGCGTTGCGCAGGGCGACCTCGAAGGCCACCCACTCCCGGAGAAAGATGCTGCCATGCTTGCGGGCCACGCGGTCCGCGTGCCGGTAAGCCGCCTCCCACAAGCCGTCCACCCGCGACACCAGCGAGCCGGACTCCGTGGGCACCGCCAGATACGCCGGCAAGGAAGCCTCGTTGCGGGCCTGGGCCACGGTGAGCACCGTCGGCTGAACCGCCTGCCGCTCGCCGGCCAGGAACGCCTCCCGCTGCAGGAGATCGTCGAACAAGAGCAACGCCTCGGCCAACTCCCGCGCCACCGGCAGCGGGGCCAGATGCTCCAGCAGCCGGGTCGGGTCGGCCGGCGGCGTGCTGCCCAACTCGCCCGGGGCGGAAAGAGCCGTGACGTAGAAGATGCGGTCGCTTCTCATCGCATCAATGATCGTCGGCCGCGGCTCGGGCGACGACTTCCTTCAAGGCCGGCCCCACGATCTCGGAGAGCACCTCAACCACGGACTCGGGAGTAACCTCGACCGTCCCGTCAACAACCGCGTACTCGAACCCATCCGCCTTGAGGGTCCCGCGCAGGTCGACCCCGTGTCCGCTTATCTTGGGATCCTTGTGCAGGGTCTCAATCGCCCACTGGGTCAACTGGTCCCGCATCTTCGGCGAAACGTTGATGGACATGGTTCCCCGGCCGGCCACGTCCGCCTGCGCAAACTGCAGGACGATCTGACGCAGCAAGTCGCCAATGAAAGCGGCATCCGTGAGCTGCTCGCGGGCCACCCCCATGAGAATGCTGCGCAGCGCCCGACTCAACGATCCCTGCAGGCGAATCACCGTGTCGCGGGCCGCGAGGTTCAACTCCGTCTCCGCGCGGCTGAGGATCTTCTCGCGCTCAGCCGCCGCATCGGCGATGATCTTCTTGGCCTGCGCCTCGGCCTCCGCGATTATGCGTCCCGCCCGCTCCTCCGCCTCGGCGCAAATCTTGTCAGCCGCCGCCTGGCCCGCCCGCACCCCGTCGGCTTGAAGTTTGCTGACAAAAGCCTCAATTGTCTCCGGCATCACAGAACTCCATTGCGCACGACGCAACCCAGTTGACACTTCGCTTCATCCCCAACCTGTGTGGACAGCGCCAGGGGCCTATAATAGCCGCGGTCTGCTGTCGCAACTACCAGAAACCGCGCCTGGAAATAGTTGCGCCCGACTCGCCCACGCGAACAGACGTATATCCGTCACCGGGCCCGGGCAACACTCGTGCAAGTAGCGGCCCGCTCAGTCAGTACGGCCGGTGGCACAGTCGGCCGGCCCGCCCGCGAGCGCACCAAGACCGTACAAAGCAACCATCCAGGGCAACGGGGCTTTCCTGTATCCAGGGTCAGGGCACAACCAGGGCCGACGCCAACGGCAGCGCGGCGTACTCCCCCTTATCGGCCATCTGCGAACCTGCCCTTCAGCCGACCGGCAGCCAGCGGGCAGGTGCGGATGGCGACGCGGGCCGATCGGCCCGGACAGCCGCTCGCCCGGACGACCGCGTTGCGGCTCCTACCCTGCCCCGTTATGTTCCCCGCATGCGTCTCAACGGCCCTGGCGGAGCGCAAACCGGCGGCACACGCCGAACCTCAGCCGGGCGCCGTCGGGCGGGTGTCGCCCGCCTGAGGGGCCGGGAGCAGGAGTTGCCCACGCTGATCCTCCGGAGCAGGCGGCCGAGCGGGCGACCAGGGTTGCCTGAACAGGCGCAAGTGCGTCTTTGGCAAGACTGTCCGGCGGGCCCGCTGGCGCCGACTCTGCGGCGGCGACGAGGACACGGCGTGAGCAAATGAAGCAGAAGCCATTGCGGGAGCCGCTCAAGACTCTGCTGATCGTTTGTGGCACGTTGTGCGTGGCACTGGGCGTGCTTGGCATGCTCCTGCCGCTGCTGCCCACCACGCCCTTCCTGCTGCTGGCCGCAAGCTGCTATGCGCGCAGCTCAGAACGGTTCCATCACTGGCTGATTACCAACCGCTGGTGTGGAACGTACATCAGGAACTATCGGGAAGGCAAAGGCATACCGCGCAAACAGAAGATCCTCGCGCTGGTGCTGCTGTGGCTAACGATCGGCTCAACCGCTTGGCTGGTGGTCTCGCTGTGGTGGGTCCGCCTGCTGCTGCTGGGCATCGCGGTCGGCGTGACGATTCACCTGGTGCGCATCAGGACTTACCGTCCGGATTGAGCCGGGCGCGTGACCCCCGGTAGCGTCAGGCACTATTTCGACAATGCCCCGCCTGTCCGCAGCGCGCGCCCGAACGCCCGCCCACACGCGCCGCCGCCTCAGGGGCAGGGGATCTGCACGCCGTCCTGGTAGCAGGTGCGTTCCGTAATGACGACTTCGACGCGCGTGGCCTCCCAGCGGCCGAGGAGGTAGCCCAGGCCCACGCCCAGGAGGTTGACGGGTGGCGGATGGCAGCCGGCCAGCAGGCACGAGCTCAGTGCTGCCGCCACGCCAAGTCGCACCAGGCTGGAATGGTTCGTGCGAATGATCGGCCTCCTTGCGTCATCTTCGGCGGGCGCGTAGCGACGCCTTCATGACCAGCATGGCCAACAGGTTCAGCGTCAGCAGCGGCACGCCCGCCGCCCCGCATAGTCCTACAAAATGCACCGTGCTAGTTATATCTTCCACCACAACGCCGCTCGGGTCGCCGTCCTCATCGCCCTCGCCGCGGACAGTGATGCGCGTATCTTCGGCCTGGACAGTATAGCTGTCCGTCGCGACGGTGGCCCAGATGTTGAACTGCCCGCGGCTACGGGCTTCCAGGTAGACCGCCACGTCGAGGATTTCGCCGGGCGGCAGCGTGCCGAGCGCGATGGCCACGCCGGCGCCGTATTCCAGCGCTTCCAAGATCTGCTCGTCGTCAGCGGACTCGGCTTGGAGGAAGACCAGGTCGCCGGGGATGGCGAGGGTCAGGACGGCATCCGTGGCGGGCACGCTGCCGCTGTTGGCGACGCGCCAAAGCAGTGCCAGCTCATCACCAACGAGGACCGGCTCCAGCGTGTTCACCAGGGCAAGCGTAAGCGCTACGTAGCCGTGGTCGGTCGTGCTGCGGCGGTTATTGCCAACGTTGTCGGCCTCGGCGACTTCGTTGTTCACGTCCAGCAGTGCGATGATTCCGAAGGGGGCGTCTTGGTTCAGGCCGCGCGCGAGCAGCGTCTCGGCGAGGTTCACGGTTACGACGTGGGCGCCGGGCTGGGTCAGCGTGTCCGTCGCGTAGATGTCCGGCAACGGTTCGTCGATGACGCCGTCCCGGTCCCAGTCGAGTCCCACGCGGATGGCGAAATCCGGCACCGCCGCCGGGCTGACGACCGTGTAGAAGATGCGCGCGTTCGAGCCGCCGCCGCGAATGTCGGTCAGCAGGTCCGTGAGCACCAAGTCAACGTGGAGGCTGGTCGCGGCGATGTTGTCGTCGTCCGAGGCCTCCTGCACCACGTTGTCTGAGTCGATGTGCACGACGAGCTGGTCGCCGTGGCGGACGGCCCGATCCAGGGCGGGCCGCACGTCGCCCAGGCTGATCGTGTGCAGGCCGGGCGAACGCAGCCCGAGCGCGGTAACGACGTGGGTACCCAGGACGGTGTCAATGCTGGTCGCGGCCCCGGGGCCGTACTTCAGCCCGTAAGCGACCGTGAAAGCCGGGACCTCGTCGCCTTCAATCGCGTAGGTGGCCGTCAGGTCGGTGTGCGTGTCGTGCACAGTGACGCCGGCGGCGGCGCACAGGATGTTGGAGCCCAGCCCGACATGGAACAGGTTCGAGTCGACCGACGCCACGCCGGCCGACGAGGCCCGCAGGTAGTAGGCGTGGCACGTGGCCGTAACCTTGACGTTCTCGGCGTCGGTGAACTCGGCCAGTCCGGCGACGGCCGCCTTGGTGGTCGTGCCGCTCAGCGTGCCACCGCAGCCGTCCGGATCGAGCAGCGTGATGGTCACGGGGCTGGTCACGTTCACGCGGTGGTCAAGGGCATCGACGATTTCGATTGACACGAGCAGCGGTGTCGCACGGTCGGTGTTGCTGGGCTGCACGACGAAGTTGAGGTGATGCGGGGCGCCCGGTGTGAAGGTCACTACGGCAGTCTGGGTGATGGTAACGCCGTCCGTGTCGTCCTCGGCACGCAGCACGATGACCTTGGGCTGGACAGAGCTGACGGTGAAGGTGACGACGCCGGCGGCATCCGAAGGGCCCGACGGCGCACTGATGGTCACGCCCGCGTCCCCGCCGGCGATGATCGCCAGCGACACATCATGTCCCCAGACCGGGTTGCCGCCGGCGTTCCGCAGCGTGACGGTGATCAGCTCAGTCGCGACGCCGTCGGCGATGGCGCTGCCGTCAGCGGCGACGACCGTCGAAGTGGCCGCCGAAGCGACGTTGGCCGCGAAGGTAACGACGGCGGTCTGGGTGATAACGACGCCGTCCGTGTCATCAGTGGCCTGGAACGTGACAACCTTGGGCTCGCTGGCGCTGACTGTGAAGGTCACTACGCCGCTGGCATCTGAAGCGCCCGAGGGCGCGCTGATGGTGACGTTGTCGGCCCCGCCGGCGATGACTGCCAGCGAGACGTCGTGCCCGGGCACCGGATGCCCCAGGGCGTTCAGGAGCGTGACGGTGATGAGCTCGGTCTCGACGCCGTCCGCGACGGCGGTTCCGTCGGCGGCCACCACGGTCGCGTTGTCGGCGTCGGCTACGTTTGGCGCGAAGGTGACCGCGGCCGTCTGAGTAATGACGACGCCGTCAGTGTCGTCGGTGGCCTGGAAGGTGACGACTTTGGCTATGCTGGATCGGACGGTGAACGTCACCACGCCGCCGACGTCGGAGACACCCGATGGGGCGCTGATGGATACGCCCGCCCCCCCGCCGGCGCTGACGACCAGCGCGACGGCGTGCCCAACCATGGGATTGCCGGCCGCGTTGAGGAGGGTCACGGTCACCAGTTCCGTATCGACGTCGTCGGCGACCGCTCCGCCGTCGGCCGCCACGACCGTGGCAACGTCGGGATCCGTTACGTTCGGCGTGAAGTCCACGTCGGCGGTCTGCGTAATGACGGTGCCGTCGGTCTCGTCCGTGGCCTGGAACGTGACGACCTTGGATATGGTTGAACTGACGGTGAAAGTCACCACGCCGTTGACGTCCGACAGCCCCGACGGCGCGCTGATGGACACGCCCGCCGCCCCACCCGCCAGGACTGCCAGCGAGACGGTCCGCCCCGGCAGGGGCGCGTCGGCCGCGTTGCGCACGGTGACCGTGATCAGCTCCGTATCCAGGCCGTCGGCGACCGCGCTGCCGTCAGCGGCCACGACCGTTGAGGTGTCCGCGTCGGTGAAGTTGGGTGTGAACTCGACGTCGGCCGTCTGCGTGATGGTGACGCCGTCAGTGTCGTCCGTGGCCTGGAACGTAACGGTCTTCGCGACGGTCGAGCTGACGGTGAAGCTCACCACGCCGCCGGCATCGGACACGCCCGAAGGCGCGCTGATAGACACGCCGGCCGCGCCGCCGGCCACGACGGCCAGCGAGACGTCGTGGCCGAAGACCGGGTTGCCCGAGTTGTTCAGCAGCGTAACGGTGATGAGTTCCGTGTTCAGGCCGTCGGCCACGGCGGTTCCATCGTCGGGCACGACGGTTGACGTGTCTGCATCAGTTATGTTCGACGCGAAATCCACATCGACCGTCTGTGTGATGGGGACGCCGTCGGTGTCGTCCGTGGCCTGGAAGGTCACGGTCTTGGAAATCGTCGAGCTGACGGTGAAGGTCACGACGCCGGCCGCATCGGAGACGCCCGACGGCGCGCTGATGGATACGCCCGCCGCCCCGCCCGCACTGACCGCTAACGAAACATCATGACCGAACACCGGGTTGCCCGCGGCGTTCAGCAGCGTGACGGTGATCAGCTCAGTTTCGACGCCGTCGGCCACGGTTGCGCCGTCGTCGTTTGCCACGGTGGAGTTGCCGGCGTCGGTTATGCTCGGCGTGAAGTCCACGTCGGCGGTCTGTGCGATGGCCACGCCGTCGGTATCGTCGGTGGCCTGGAAGGTGACGGTTTTCGATATGGTCGAGCTGACGGTGAAGGTCACCACGCCGGCCGCGCTGGAAACGCCCGAAGGCGCGCCGATGGATACGCCGGCCGCCCCACCGGCACTGACGGCCAGGGATACGTCATGCCCGAAGACCGGGTTGCCCGCCGCGTTCAGCAGCGTAACGGTTATGAGCTCGGTTTCGACGCCGTCGGCCACGGCGCTGCCGTCGTCGCTTCCCACGGTGGAGTTGCCGGCATGAGTTACGTTCGGCGTGAAGTCCACGTCGGCGGTCTGTGTGATGGCCACGCCGTCGGTATCGTCGGTGGCCTGGAAGGTGACGGTTTTCGATATGGTCGAGCTGACGGTGAAGGTCACCACGCCGGCCGCGCTGGAAACTCCTGAAGGCGCGCTGATGGACACGCCCGCCGCCCCACCGGCAATGACGGCCAGAGACACGTCATGCCCGACCATCGGGTTTCCCGCCGCGTTCAGCAGCGTGACGGTTACGAGTTCGGTCTCCACGCCGTCGGCGACGGCACTGCCGTCGGCGGTCGCTACCGTGGCCGTGTCAGGATCAGTCTCGTTCGGGGTGAAATCGACAGCGACCGTCTGCGTGATGATGATACCGTCAGTGTCGTCGGTGGCCTGGAAGGTGACGACCTTCGAAATGCTGGATCTGACGGTGAACGTCACGACGCCGGCGGCATCCGACGGGCCCGAAGGGGCGCTGATGCTGACCCCCGCCGCTCCCCCGGCGACCACGGCCAGCGACACGTCGCGGCCGGACAGTGGGGCTGACGCGACGTTCATCACTGTCACAGTGATCACCTCAGTGTCCAGGTCATCGGCAACGGCGCTGCCGTCGGCTGCGACAACCGTTGACGCGTCCGCGTCGGTAAGATCGGGCGTGAAATCGACGTCGGCGGTCTGTGTGATCAAGACGCCGTCAGTGTCGTCGGTGGCCTGGAAGGTCACGGTCTTGGAAATCGTCGAGCTGACCGTGAAGGTCACGACGCCGGCGACATCAGACACGCCGGAGGGTGCGCTGATAGACACGCCGGCCGCCCCGCCGGCACTGACCGCCAGCGATACATCGTGCCCGGGCACGGGATTACCCAGCGCGTTCAGGAGTGTCACGGTGATGAGGTCCGTTTCCACGCCGTCCGCCACGGCGGTTCCGTTGGCAGCCGCCACGCTCGCGTTGTCCGCGTCGCTAGTGTTTGGCGTGAAGTTCACGTCGGCAGTCTGATTAATCACGATGGCATCGGTAAGGTCGATGGCCTGAAGCGTGACGACCTTCGAGATGGTTGAACTGACGGTGAAGGTGACCACGCCGGCCGCGCTCGAGGGCCCCGACGGGGCGCTGATCGTCAGCCCGGCCGAGCCGCCGGCCGCGACGGCGAGCATGACCGAGTGGCCAACGACGGGGGTCGTGCCGTCCGCCGCCAGCAGCGTCACAGTTACTAGTTCAGTGTCAACGGCGTCAGCAATGGCAGTGCCATCCGCGGCGACGAGCGTGGATTGGGCCGCGTCGGTCTGGGCGCGCGCGGCGACCATGGGGCCCAGCGCCAGCAGCATAGACGCGAAGACTATGCCGAAGCGTCGTGGCCGGCCCGCCTCGGTGCCGTAACATACCAGTTCCATTGCGCTTACTTATCGGGTTAACCGTGTGGCCGTTTTCACCACCGCCTTTGACCGCCGGATATGCGGTCTTATTGTGCCCGGTTTTGCAGAAGTATCCGACAGCGCCTGTCCAGAACTAGAGGCTGTGGCGGGATGCTGTGACCTAAATGACTGTTGAAACAAGTGCTTAAGCTTCGGCGCTCCGGAGCGCTACTGGCGCCGGCCGGCGACGGCGACCGACACGGGTGCCCACCGACCACAGTGCCCGGCTAGCCGACTGGCACATCCAGCCCATCGCCGGCTTCTATAATCCCGCTGTCGGGCCGCGATGAGAACGCGTTCGGGCGGCAGGATCTGCCGCTTATTCAGGAGGACTGCTGGTGCCGCACTACATCACTCAGCCGTGCATTGGCGTTAAGGACGGGTCATGCGTGGAGGTCTGTCCCGTCGATTGCATCCATCCGCGTCCGGACGAGCCCGGCTTCGACAGTGCCGCCCAACTCTTCATTGATCCGGAGACGTGCATCGATTGCGGGCTGTGCGTGGATGAGTGCCCAGTCAAGGCCATCTTTGCCGACGGGGACTTGCCGGTTAAGTGGCGCGCTTCCGCCGAGACAAACGCAGCGTATTTTCGAGGCTAGGGGTCGGCGCGGGCCTGAGCGGCCGGGTCTGAGGCGGTGTGGCTAGTCGCCCTGCTCGGGCGGGCTTTCCACGTTAGGCAGTTGTAGTCCAATGGCGCCCTTGAGCACCTCGGCCCAGCGGTTCATCTCGATCACCACGTTGGTGCATTCCGCCCGCTGCATGCTCTCGGTCACCTGTGGGGCATCCGCGGGCTTCAGCAGCGCGACGAGTTGCTGCTCACACTCGCGAATCAGCAGCTCCGTGACGTTGCGCAGGGCGATGCTGTCGGCGCTGCCGGTCTGGTCGTCGACCTTGCACAACTGGTCTTCGCCGCCGGCATACCGGCGGACGGCGTGGTGCAGGAACCTGGCCACTGCGGCCGCGTAGTCGTTGCGCTGCGCGGGTTCCAGAGCCGCCAGGAGTCTGTTTACTGCTTGGACGCCCACGTAGTCGGCACCGTACGCCGAGAGCCGCCCGGTCGTCGCTTGCTGGGCGCGCTCCTGCAGGATGGCCAGTAGTGCGAGGGCCGCGGCCTTGCGGTCGGCGGCCGATTGGACGGAGGAGTAATCCAAAGCCCGACAGATCGACTCGAGCGTCTTGGCGGACTGCTCGCGGCGGCCGGCCGCGCGCAGGGCTTCGATCGCCTGGCGAAACGCGTCAGGGTTGCCGGTTAGCTTGGGCTGTAGCGTGGCCAGGCCTGTGGCCGCCGCCGCACGCACGGCCGCGCGATTGTCGCCCAGCGCGCTGACCAGCACATCCAGTGTGCGCACGTCATTGAAGTGGTTGAGCAACACCACGAGTCGGGCCGCAGCGATTAGGTCAGCCGACGCAATGGCTCCCCGGACGGCGTTGATGCCGGCCGTTACGTACGCGTCCAGGAATTCGCGATTGCCGCTGTATCCGTCGCGCAGTTGGGCAAACGCCACCGCCGCGCTCGCCTCGTCGTTGCCGATGATCGCAGTGCTGCGCTGCCGCACCCAGGTCTGGATGGTGGCGCGGTCGTCGTCGGTCAGGGTAGTCTTGGTCCGCAGGGCGGCCAGACCGTCATCGGTGTCCTGGGCGGCAAGCGGCGCCGTGGCCGCCAGGACGGTCAGTACCACCAGCAGAAAACGCGGCAATGTCATAGGTCCTCTCCCGGAACGCCCCGGCAGTTCCGTAGCGCGGCATTGTAACGGCGCGGCCCGCTTCAGCCACTCCGCGCGTCGAAATCGACGGCCGCCCGCCGGCGCGTGGCTGCCGGTCATTGGCGCCCCGGCAGTTTGCTCTTGACGACTCGGTCCGCAACGCTATGTTCTAAAATAGGTTAGGTAGTTTGCGCCGCCGGTGGGCGACCGACCGGAGCAACCTTTGAGCGACCCATCCCTGGACCCCACTACCGATGTCAAGGAACGCGAGCAGGCGCGGCAGTTGCCGCCTTATCGCGTAATACTGCACAATGACGACATCAACACGTTTGACCACGTCATCGTAACGATCCTGAAGCTGACGCGCCTGAACGAGCAGGAAGCGATAGCCCGGACAATCGAGGCGCACGAGTGCGGTCAGAGCCTGTTGCTCGTGACGCATAAGGAACGCGCCGAACTGTATGTTGACCAGTTCGCCACCTGCAGCCTGCTGGTGACGTGCGAACCAGACGCCTGAGTCCGCCTTCCTTAAGTTAACGCCTTAGAAGCAGTTAAGCTTGCCGGCCGCCGGGCCCGCGCGGACCGGCTCGGGAGCCGTGGCACAAGGAGGCTTGCGGGGGAGCTATTCCACCGTGACCGATTTGGCGAGGTTGCGCGGCTTGTCGACGTCGCAGCCGCGCAGCACCGCCGCATGATAGGCCAGAAGCTGCAGGGGCACGACGGTCAGGAGCGGCTGCAGCAACTCGGGGACATCGGGCACGTAGACGACATGTTCGGCGATATCCCTGATCTGCCGATCGCCTTCACTGGCGATGGCGATGACATGGCCGCCGCGGCTGCGAACCTCCTCGATGTTGCTGACGACCTTCTCGTAGAGGTGGTCGTGCGTTGCGATAACGACGACCGGCATATTCTGGGTGATCAGGGCTATGGGGCCGTGCTTCATCTCGGCGGCCGGCAGCCCCTCCGCGTGAATGTAGCTGATTTCCTTCAGCTTGAGCGCCCCCTCCAATGCCACCGGATACTGCAGCCCGCGACCCAGGTAGAGCCAGTTGTTGGCATCGATGTAGCGCGCCGCAATGTCACGCGCCTGGTCCGACACTTCCAGGGCCCGCTCAACCGCAGACGGCACTTGGCTGAGATTCTGCAGGTACTGCTGGCAGTCGCTGTGGCTCATGTGGCGCCGCCGGGCCAGGTAGGCCGCCATCATGGACAGGACCGTCAGTTGGCCGGTGAAGGCCTTGGTGGACGCGACGCCGATCTCCGGACCCACGTGCAGGTAGACCCCCGCGTCCGTCTCGCGCGCAATCGTCGAGCCGACCGCATTGACGATGCCCAGCACCAGCGCGCCCTTCTCGCGGGCCTCGCGCACGGCCGCCAACGTGTCGGCCGTCTCGCCGCTCTGCGAGATGGCGATTACCAGCGTGCGGTCCGTGATGATCGGGTTGCGGTAGCGGAATTCGCTGCCGTACTCGACCTCGCAGGGAATGCGCGCCATCTCTTCGAAGATGTACTCGCCGACCAGGCCGGCATGCCAGGCCGTGCCGCAGGCCGTCAGGATGATGCGATCGCAGCGCACGATCTCGCGCGCCACGTTGACCAGGCCGCCGAGCACGACGCGGCCCTCGGCCACGTCGATGCGCCCGCGCGTGCAATTGCGCAGCGCTTCGGGCTGCTCGAAGATTTCCTTGCTCATGAAGTGCTCGTGCCCGCCTAACTCGAGCTGCTCGAGCGTCCATTCGATTTCGGAGACTTCCTTGCTGACCGGGGCGGCGTCCAGCGTCATCGTGCGGAAACCACCGTCGCGACGCACCACCGCGATCTCATTGTCTTCGAGGTAAATGACCTGCGACGTGTGCTGGAGGATGGCGGAGGCGTCGGAGGCGATGATGTACTCGTCCTTGCCGATCCCGACGATCAGCGGGCTGCCCCGCCGCGCGCCGACGATGACGTCCGGCTCGTCGGCGTGAATGACCGCGATGCCAAATGTGCCGCGCACCTCGTTCAGCGCCTTCCGGACCGCGTCAGCCAAGTTGCCCGCGTAGAGATGGCCGATGAGCTTCGCCAGGACTTCGGTGTCCGTCTCGCTGACGAGTTCGATGCCCTCATGTCGCAGGTAGGTCGATAAGGCCCGATAATTCTCAATGATACCGTTGTGGACCAGCGCTAGCCGTCCGTTGGCGTCGCAATGCGGGTGGGCATTCGCCTCCGTAGGGGCGCCGTGCGTCGCCCAGCGCGTATGGGCCATCCCAACGGTCGCGCCGTTCAGCGCCCCATCAAGCTTGGCCTCGAGGGCCGAAATGCGGCCGACCGCACGCCGGATGACCAGCTTGTCGTCACTCACGACTGCCACGCCGGCCGAGTCATAACCGCGATATTCCAGCCGCTTGAGCCCCTCGGTGAGAATCGGGCAGGCCTCGCGATGTCCGATATACGCAATTATTCCGCACATGGGCAACTCCGGGGCCTGCTTTCCATCTCCGGCCGCCTTCCAGACTGGGGCGGCATCCGCCACAGCAACGTGTGTTGTACGATCTTCCGACGTCGCCGTGCGGAAGACTATGGGCCCTGGTCATTCATTTCAATCAGTATCGACAATTTGCCGATCCTCGATCGTAACGGGGAAGCATGCGTAGTGCTGCGCCGGTCCAACCTTGGAAGCCCTGCGCCGGGCGAAACGTCCACGCGACGTCCGGCCACGAGGATTGACCGTGACCACCACCAGTCCCAGGAAACTGGTCTCGCAACTGCTCGTCGAGGATGCCGAGCTGCGCGACGTGGTTGAGGATTTCGTCCGAGTCTTGCCGGACCGCCTGGCGGAGCTGCGACGGGCCTTCGAGGACCTCGATTGGAACCAGCTCACCACGTTCACGCACCGCCTGAAGGGCGCCAGCGGGTCCTACGGCTATCCGGAAATCAGCGACGTGGCGGCGCGGATGGAGTCGGCTTTCCGGGCGCAGGAGGCCGGCAACTTCGGCGAATGGTCGCAGGAGTTGGATTTGCTCATTAGGGCGGCCCAGCTCGGCCTGACCGAGAGTTGACCCGGACAGGCCCCCCCCACGGATCACCCGCCGACACGCGAGGCGCAGATCCGACCTGTCGCATCTGGTTTGGCGCCCCCCTTGTGAGCGCGGGACCCACGCTCCGCTCTACCAGTCGGCGGTAGCCGCGCGACACCCGCCGCTCAGCGTGGACGCAAGCCCGTCTCGGCAGTATACGTAATAATCTTGTGAATCAGAGGTGCCGTCCGCCGCTGGGCTCTGGGCCCACGGGAAGGTCGGCAACGGACAGGCGTCACGCGCGCTGGGTAGCAGTCCCGGCGTGTGTTTGCAGCAGGTCAAGACTATGAAGTACCGCAGACTCGGAAAAGCCGGCGTCAAGGTGTCGGAGATCGGGCTGGGAAACTGGCTTACGTTCGGGGGCCGGTTCGGCGACGACGTGGCGGCTCCTTGCGTGCACAGGGCGTTTGAACTGGGCGTCAACTTCTTCGATACGGCCGACATTTACGCCCGTGGCGGCGGCGAGGAATGCTACGGCCGTCTGTTGGGTGAGTTTCGGCGCCAGGATATCGTGCTGGCGACGAAGGTCTTCTTCCCGATGAGCGACGGCGTGAACGACTGCGGCCTGTCGCGCAAGCACATCTTCGAGAGTATTCACGGGTCGCTGCGGCGGCTGCGCACGGAGTACGTCGATCTGTATCAGTGTCACCGTCTCGATGAAGAGGTCGAGATGTACGAGGTCGTCCGGGCGATGGACGACCTGGTTCGACAGGGCAAGATACTGTACTGGGGGGTCAGCGAGTGGCCCGCAGCGGCGATCGACCATGCCTTCGAGTGGGCCTTTGCCCTGAATGCCTACCCGCCCGTCTCGAACCAGCCGGAATACAGCATCGCCGCCCGCCGGGTCGAGAAGAACGGCGTGCAGAAGACCTGCCTGGAGAAAGGGCTAGGACAGGTGGTATGGAGCCCGCTCAAGCAGGGCGTACTTACCGGCAAGTACTCCGGCGGACACGTCCCGCCGGACAGCCGGGCCTCCGATGAGCGCATGAATTACTTCTTCAAGGCGGTTGACCGCGAGCTGGCTGAACGGGTTGATCGCCTGCGGCCGATCGCCGAGCGGCACGGCATGGCGCTGGCGCAGCTCGCAATCGCGTGGCTGCTGCAGCGTGAGACGGTCAGCAGCGTGATCATCGGCGCGAGCCGCGTGGCGCAGGTCGAGGAGAACATCGCGGCCACCGAGTTCGAACTCACGCCGCAGGACATGCAGGAGATCGACGCGCTGTTCCCGGCCACGGACAGCGAGGATTGACCGCACGCGCACTGCGGCGCCGGCATTCACCGCGCAGAACGTCTGTCAGTTGCGGACGGCTGGGGTCGGCCGGGATCAGTCCACAGTCCGGACCGCCACGGTGTGGTGGTCGGGCGCGGCGTTGTCGGCCGGCCGTTGAAACGTCCCGAAGGCGTACAAGGACAGCAGCCCCCAGGCCAGCAGCAACAGGCCCAGCGCACCGGCCAGGAGCGAAAGCCGCTTGCGCGCGTTGACGCTGACGGCGATGCCCCAGGTAATGCAGAACGTCACGATGCCGTTGCAGAAGTGGAAGACCGCGGCGCTCAAGCCAATGACGTAGATCACCATCCAGACCCAGGTGGGCAGCAGCATATTCAGGAAGCCGTCCTGCGTGATGGCGAAGGTCTGACCGGTGTGGACGGCGTCGGCGTAGGACGGCCCGCCCAACCAGTGTGCCAGGCGGAAGTGCAGCAGGTGCACGACGACGAAGACGATCGTGATGTAGGCGGTGATGCGCTGCAGAGCGTAGCGCCAGTTGTCCATGTAGGGGTAACTGGCGTAGTTGGCACGGCCCTCCAGCGCGATGATCAGGCCGTAAATGCCGTGGAAGGCGAGCGGGATGAAGATGAATATGACCTCGATGGCCAGCAGCCAGGGCAGGCTGTGAATCAGGGCGACGTGGTGGGTGAAATGCTCGCCCACGACCGATCCCAGCAGGGCGGTCGAGTTCGTCAGCATGTGGTTGATCAGGAACACGCCGATTGGGAAGATGCCGCAGAGTGAATGCAGCCGGCGGAGCGCAAAGTGGCCATGAGCACATAGGGGTTGGACTGAGCTTGCCACGGTAGTCCTTTCTGCCACACCTTGTACGCAGCCGCGGGAGCAGCCCGCCGCCGCGGGTCGGAAAAGGCCAATTATAAGCTCGGACCCCGGTCGGGCAAGCGAAACGCCAACCGTTCAAGATGCCTGCAACGCGCGCACGAACAAGGCGCGGCCCGGCCGCCGAAGGTTCGCTATCGCCGTCGCGGTCGTCACCCACTCCCGCGCGCCTCGCGTTCAGTCGCGGACATTTGTCGCCGGCTCAGTCACGCCTGCCGGGTCATGGCCGCTGCCCTGCCCGTGGTCCACGCCCGCCAGCGCGACGCCGCTCTGACCAATCACGACGCACGTCCCACCAACTTCAATACCGCTTTGGGGTCGCGGTCGAGCCGCTCGGCGGCGCCCGCCATCTTGGAGCAACGCCTGCGGGCGGCTTGCAGCGGCCCGGTGTGGGCGGGGCTCACTTTCAGATTCCAAATAACACGGATGGCCAACAACACCATGTTCGTCGTCGTCCAGGCGGCCCTGGGCCAGCCGACGAGCAACCGGCCCAGAACATGGCCTTGTCGTGTAAGCATATAATGAAAAACGATTTATGGCGATTCGTGGTGCAGGTGCTGACCTACCCGAACACGTCGCCGGCAACGCAACTTTATTTAGCTCGCAAATTATCTATATTGTCGCAAACTAAAGGATTGCAGTTGAAATTGACGATGGTTGGCGCATAATACTATTCACAGCACGGCCAAAGACCAATCTAGACTGTTTGTCGTGCTGATTAATAACATTTTGTGTGCAAATCGTTAGTGCGGGATCGAAATCATGCATCGAGACAACCGGGAAGCTCGTCGATCCGGCGTTGAGGACGGCGTGGCGTGGGCCATCCAAAGCATCGTCCGGGCGGTTGATCTGCATTCCCGCTGGTTCGTGCTCGAACATGGCCTGACGGGGCCGCAGATCGCCACTTTGCGGGCGGCTTGCCGCTGTGGCCACGCCACCGCCGGTGAGTTGGCCCGGGCCGTACGCCTGAGCCAGCCGACCATCACCGGCATTCTGGACCGGCTTGAACGCAAGGGCCTGCTCACCCGCAGCCGCAGCGCGCATGACCGCCGCACTATCACAGTGACACCCACGCCGAGCGGCATCGAGGCTTTGCAGGACGTTCCGTCCGTTTTGCACACGCGTTTCCGGCAGCAGTTGGCCAAGCTGCCGGATTGGGAGCAAATGATGATTCTGGCCACGCTGCAGCGCGTGGCGAGCATGATGAGCGTGCCGTCAGAGGCCGTGTTCGCAAACGCGGCGCCTGGCCATGGCCGGCCCGAAGGAGCGGGGGCCGTGCGGCCGGAATTCGCGGATTGAAAGGAGAACAGCGGTGTCTACCAAGCAACGCATAATGATGATCTCGACCCACGGCTACGTGGCGGCGGAGGCGCAGTTCGGCAAGCCGGATACGGGCGGCCAAGTGGTATACGTGCTCGAGCTGAGCAAGTGCCTGGCGCGCATGGGCTACCAGGTAGACGTACTGACGCGCCAGTTTGAGGGTCAGTCGGCCATAGAGCGGGTGAATGAGCGTGTGCGCGTTCTGCGGTTCCCGTGCGGCGGCGACGAGTTCATACCCAAAGAGACTCTGTATCATCATATTCCGGAATGGATCCAGAACGCCGTGCGCTACATCCACGCCAAGCGCCTGCGCTATTCGTTCATCAACAGCCACTACTGGGACGCCGGGCTGGCCGGGCAGGGGCTGGCCAATCGGCTGCGCATCCCCCACGTGCATACGCCGCACTCGATCGGCGCCTGGAAGCGCGACAACATGGACGGCGACCCAGAGGAGAATGAGCGCAAGTACAACTTCCGGCAGCGCATCCGCAACGAGAAGGTGATCTACGACGAGTGCGACGGGATCATTGCGACGACGCCGGTGCAGCGCGATATCCTCTGCAAGGACGAGTACGGTATCTCGAACGAGAACATCTACGTCGTTCCGCCCGGCTACGACGATTCGCGTTTCTTCCCGGTGTCGTACGCGTCGCGCCTGGCTCTCAAGCGGCAGTACGGGCATGAGGGCCGGGTCGTGCTGGCGCTGGGCCGGATGGCGCACAACAAAGGATATGACCTGCTGTTGCGGGCCATGCCCGTCGTGTTCCAGCGCGTGCCCGACGCCCGCCTGCTGCTGGCGGCCGGCTCGAAGGAGCCGAGTACACGCGAGCAGGAGCAGATCGAGGAACTGCGCGCGCTGGCCGGCGAGCTGGGCATCGCGGAACGTGTCAGCGTCACCGATTACATTGCCGACGACGAGTTGCCGGACTACTACCGGCTGGCGGACGTGTTTGCGCTGAGCAGCCGCTATGAGCCCTTCGGCATGACCGCGGTCGAGGCCATGGCCTGCGGCACGCCGGCGGTCGTGACAACCGAAGGCGGCCTGTGGGAGCAGGTAACGTGGGGGTTGGAGGCGTTGTACGCCAACCCGTTCGACCCGGAGGCCTTCGGCCATGCCATCTGCATACCGCTGCAACACCAGCGGGTGGCTGGGCAACTGGCGAAGTTCGGCTCGCAGAAGGCCCGCGCCAGCTTCACGTGGATGGGCATCGCCCAACAAGTGCTCAGCATCCTGCAGGGCTTCCGCATGCGCACCGGCCGGCGGCAGGTGCGTGATGAGAACACCAGCTCCGCCGGAAGCGACCACTGGACCAGTGAGTTCGTCGCAGCCCCCGCGGAGTGAGGATGCTACTGCGCCAACGGATCCGCCGGGATACCAGTTGAGCCAGCCAAGGGAGCAGGCCCCGGCCGCCGCCGTGCGGTCCGGAGTCTGGGCGTCCGCGAACGCCGGCGGCAGCAGCCGATGTGGCGCGCCACCGCGCCGCGCCGGAGTGCTACGCCACATCGGGCCGCCGCCGCGCGCCGTGCCAGCGGCCCGGCTCCCCGCTATCATCCTGGGGAAACGCATGCCGATCCTGCGAAGGGAGCGCCCATGTCAGCCACACGTATTGAACATGACTCGATGGGGGCCGTGGAGTTGCCGGCCGAGGCCCGCTACGGCGCATGCACGCAGCGGGCCGTGCTGAACTTCCCGATCAGCGGCTATCGTTTCGGCCGGCCCTTCATCCGCGCCCTGGGGCTCGTCAAGTATGCCGGGGCTACGGCGAACGATGCCCTGGGTCGCCTGGCGCCGGAGCTGGCCGAGCCCATCCGCCAGGCCGCGCGCGAGGTGCTTGACGGCCGGCACGACGCCGACTTCGTCGTCGACGTCTTCCAGACCGGCTCCGGCACGAGCACCAACATGAACGCCAACGAGATCATCGCCAACCGCGCCACGGAGTTGGCGGCGGGCCGGCGCGGCACGCAGCCCATCCATCCGAACGATCACGTCAACATGGGGCAATCATCCAACGACGCGATTCCCGCCGCCCTTCACATCGCCGCTGTCGAGGCCATTCACGGCGAGTTGCTGCCGGCCCTGGACGCGCTGCACGCGGCCCTGCTAGCCAAGGCGCAGGAGTTCGACGCCATCCTCAAGATCGCCCGCACGCATCTGCAGGACGCCACGCCGATCCGGCTGGGACAGGAATTCAGCGGCTATGCCGCTCAGATCGCCCAGTGCCAGGGCCGCCTGGCGCGCAATGCCGCCGAGCTGCTCGAGTTGCCGCTGGGCGGGACGGCGGTCGGTACCGGCCTCAACACGCATCCGGAGTTTGCCCGGCGCGTGTGTGACGTCCTCAACGCCGAGACCGGCCAGGCTTTTTGCGAGGCGTCCAATCACTTCGCGGCCCAGCACGCCCAGGACGCCGTGGTGGCGACCGCCGGGGCGCTCAAGGTGCTCGCCATCAGCCTGACCAAGATCGCCAACGACATTCGCTGGCTGGGCAGCGGGCCGCGCTGCGGCCTGGGCGAGCTGCGTCTGCCCGCCGTCCAGCCGGGCAGCTCGATCATGCCGGGCAAGGTCAACCCCGTAATCTGCGAGGCCGTGTTGCAGGTCTGCGCGCACGTGGTCGGAGCTGAGGCCGCCGTCACCCACGCGGCCGGCCTGCTCGGCAACCTCGACCTGCACGCGGGCATGCCAGTGATGGCACACCACCTGCTGGAAGCGCTGCGGCTGACCGCCAACGCCTGCCGCGTCTTCACCGACAAGTGCATCGTGGGCCTCCAGGCCGACGAGCAGCGCTGCGCGGCGCTGCTCGAGCAGTCGCTGGCCGTGTGCACCAGCTTGGCGCCGCGCATCGGCTACGACCGCGCCGCCGCCCTCGCCAAGCGGGCCTACGAGACCGGCCGAACCGTGCGCCAGGTCGCCCTCGAGGAACGAGTGCTCGATGTGGCCACCCTCGACGCGCTACTTGATCCCGGCAACATGACCGCGCCGCACTAGCACTGCCTCCGCCCGCCCCCTCCTCACCGTGAACCGCCCGGCCGAGGACCATCCAACGTTCACAATTCACCCCCAGGCTACCGGTTTCCATTGTCACCAGCGCCGGTTACACTGGGCCCGCCTTGCCACGCTATGGGAACACACTGCTTACGCCGTCCGGGGTGACCGCCGCCGTCGGGCGACAATTTCGAGGAGGCGCGCCATGTCGCTACCGCCGAGCATGCCCGCGGGCGGTCCGCCATTCACCAGCGGTCAGTACGGCTACATGCCCCAGGAACGCAGCAGCGGGCTTGCGATTGCGGCCCTGATCCTGGGCATCATCTCAATTCCGACGGCGTTCGTCTGTGTGGGAGGCATACTGGGTGCCGTCGCCGTCATCCTCGGCATCGTGGCGGCCGTGCGCGCCAGCGGCCAGCCGGAGCGCTTCGGCGGCAAGGGCATGGCCATCACCGGCATTGTCACCGGCGCACTCGGCGTCATCATGATCTTCATCTTGATTCCGGCGGGGCTCATGCTCTTCAAGGCTGTCGGCGGTGCCGTCCAGGCGGATATGCGCCTCGAGGCGCTGGGCCAGGGGCTGCGTGCGTACCACGCGACGCACGACGAGTATCCGCCCGATCTGGATACGCTGTCTGCCGCCGGTATGGTCGGCGGGCCCGTGTTCGGTGAGCTGATCGACGCTGACGCCAGCGCTGAGGTGGCATACACCGTCGGCCTGGATCCATCGGTTCCGCCCCACTGGATCCTGGCCTATCAGCGGGTAGTGATAGCGAGCTACCCCATGTGCGTTGTGCTCCTCGCCGACGGGTCAACCGACGCCCTCGACGAGCAGGAATTCCGGCGCGCCATGCAGACGTTCGAAAACGAGTACAAGGCCCGTCACGGCCGGCCGCCCACGATCCTCAAACCGGCCGAGCCGCCGGCGGATCAACCGTGACCATCATCCGGCCCACCAGGTGGGATCACGCGCCTCTGATAGTGCCCGCTGCGGAGCAATCGTGATGTCCGAAGCACCTTCACATGCAGCACCGCCAATTGAGCCCCAAACCGCCCCGGTTCCGCCGCCGCCACCCGCGCCCGTCCGGACCGGCCTGGCCACCGCCGCGCTGGTCCTGGGCATCATCGCCATCCCAAGTATACTCATTTACGTAGGACCGCTACTCGGTGTGCTGGCGGTCATCCTGGGCATCGTGGCTATAATCCGTGCCGGTCGCCAGCCACAGCGGCACGGCGGCATGGCCCGCGGCGCCATCGGCGTTGCCCTGGGTGCGATCAGCGTTTTGTTAGCCGCAGTGGTGCTTATGGTCCTAGCTCGGGGGCTGGAACTCCATAAGCGTAGCGTGAGCCAGATGTTCTTGCGCTCCATTGGCCAGGCAGTCCACGACTATGCCAGGCAGAACGCCGGCGCGTTTCCGCCCAACCTGGACACGCTGGTCAACGAGGGCATGTGCACAGCAGACCAGTTGACCAACCCATCCAGCGGCCACGTTCCGCCGGCCCGCGACTACTCCTATGTGTACTACGCCGCGCTGCCTGACTTCGAACGGGAGCCCGATTGGATCCTGGCCTATGGCGACCCTGCGCATCACGCCGGCGAGGGCGCCAACATCCTGTATGTTGACGGTCGTGTTGAATTCGTGACGGAGCCACGCTTAACGCAACAAATCGAGAACTTCTCCGCGAGCTACGAAAGCCAGCACGGCCGGCCGCCCACGATCATCCCGCCCCGGTAACCCCGCGGCCCGGATTCCCGGCCGACTCGCCGCGCGGGCCAGCGACGCTCAGCGCCCCCCCGCCGGGCCGGCGTGCAGCACGATCCCGCACGTCGCCGGCACCTCCAGCGACAGCTTCCCCTCGCGCGCGGTAACCTTGTCCGGACCGTCCGCACCACTTGCGAACACCAGCCGCCACCGGGCCGGTACGTCGTCCGGCAACGACACGCGCACCTTGCCGGCCCGCCCCGATGCATTCACCGCCACAACCAGGTGCTCCGCCGCGCCGCTGCGACAGAACACCCACACATCCGCCCCATCGTCGCACAGCAACGTCTGGAACGACCCCACGCGCAGCGCCGGGTGCGCGTTGCGCAGCGCGATCAACTCGCGGTAGTAGTCAAGCTGCTCCGCCAGCACGCAGTTCTCTTCCGGCTTGTCGTACGGCTCCAGATCCTGCCAGAGCATCGGCTTACGACAGGTCGGGTCCGAAGCCCCCCACATCCCCACCTCATCCCCATAGTAGATCATCGGCGCGCCGATGTACGTCATCTGGATCAGTGCTGCGAGCCGCGCCCGGGCATACGCCGCCGCCGGCGGCTTCGAGTTGTCGTAATGCACTCCGTCGTCCTGCAGCCGATTCAGCTTGTTGTACTGCCGGTCCGGATTGTGCGCCATTGAGACGAGCCGATCCGTGTCGTGGCTGTTCATCAGGTTCTGCAACACGCGCGTGGCCGGCTCCGGGTACGCCTGTCGCAACTGCTCCAGCCGCCGATCGAACTCGCTGACCTTGATCTTCCACTTGCGATCGAACACCCAGGCCACCACCGCCCGGGAGAATTCGTAGTTCATGACGGCGTCGAAGCTGCGGCCGTCCAGCCACTGGTCCGCCCGCTCCCAGATCTCGCCCGCGATGTACGCCTCCGGATTGATCGACTTCACCAGCCCGCACCACTCCGGCCAGAACGGTAGCGGCACCTCGTTCGGCACATCCAGCCGCCAGCCGTCGATCCCCGCGCTCGGGTCGCCATCGGGCGCCATCCAGCGCCGCGTGATCGCTAAGATATGCTCCTTGACCTCGTCGGCCGCAAAGCCCGCCGGCCCCTTCTTGAAGACCGGCAATTCCTTGTGCCCCCACCAGCCCTCGTACTTCAGCGGTGCCCAGATCGATACGTCAAACCAGCGCGCACAGCTCGAGACGGCACGCTTCTTCAGCACATCCTGAAACGCCGGGTGCGCCGTCCCGACATGATTGAACACCCCGTCGATGATGACCTTGAAACCCATCGCGTGCGCGGCCTTGAGGAAGCGCAGGAAGCGCCGGTCGCTCTCCGTCCACTGCCACGTACTCGGATCGCGCAGGTCCTCCTGCGCTGCGACGGGCTCGTAATCCCCCTTCACACCAAAATGGTCATCAATGTGCAAGTAATTGGTAGCGTTATACTTATGGTAGCTGGTCGCCTTGAAGACCGGGTTCAGATAGATGGCGTTCACGCCCAGGTCCAGCAGGTACGGCAGCTTCTCCTCGAGCCCATCCAGATCGCCCCCGTAGTGCCGGTGAAACGCCGACTCGTAGAAATCCCGCCCCGACCGACCCTCCCCGGCCGACGGCGTGAACCACTCGCTCGTCCACGGCCGCACCCCCTCCGGGTCGTTGTCCGGGTTCCCGTTTCGGAACCGATCCAACATCACCTGGTACCAGATGGCGTGCTGGGCCCACTCCGGCGGCTGAAACAGCTTCGCGTCGCGCGCCGGAGCCGGAGCCGCCGTCGGCTTCCCGCCGGCCGACTGTGTCGCCACCTTGGCTACCCCCCGGCGTCGTGTCTCGACCCGGTCCGCATGCACTAATGCAACTCCTCACGCGTCTGCTGTCGGCCCGCACAAGCCACGTGATCGGGCATCTTGTACGAAGCCGCCGGGTAGGTCTAGCGCCGCCGGCGGGAAGTTTGCCGACGGTGCGTCATGGTGCGCTATCCCCACTTATCGGTATGGCCGCTGGCCCGCTGACGCGCAGCTTCCGCGCCCGGCCCCCCCGCGGACCCGACCGCCCGGTCTTAGGGAACCTTTCAGCCACCAGGCATTCGGCGGCGGCACGCCGAACAATCAACAGCCACCGCCTCGCCGCTAACATTCCCCCTTGACGAACGCGGACGCCGTCGAGCACAATAGGCGCGTGTGGCTGTGTCCCGGCCAGCCGCACGAGCGGGCGTTTAGCTCAGTTGGCTAGAGCGCATCCTTCACACGGATGAGGTCACTGGTTCGAGTCCAGTAACGCCCATTTCCTTTATTTGACAGCACTTACGCACGGCATGATCGCGGCCCCATGCCGGACAAGTCGTTACGGCCACTGGGCTGCCTGCACAACGGGAGTGCCGCATGCGCGTGCATTGTGGGCTGATCGTGCTCGGGCTCGCCCTGCTACCCCTCACCGCGCCCGCGACCCCGAACGTCTGGCAGGACGTAGCGGCGGAGCCGACCACGCAGCGCGCCGCCGGCTCCACCGCAAACGACAGGGCAGCGCCATTTCGCATCACGGTCGTCGATTCGCAGACCGGGCGCGGCGTGCCGCTGGTGGAGCTCACGACGGTCCACGGCATCGTGAGCGTCACGGACAGCGCCGGCGTCATCGCGTTTCACGAGCCCGGCCTGGCGAACCAGGAGGTGTTCTTCAGCGTCAGGAGCCACGGCTACACGTTCCCCACGGATGGCTTTGGCTTCACCGGCACGCGGCTTGTGCTTACGCCGGGCGGGTCAGCCACGCTGAAGGTCGATCGCGTGAACATCGCCGAGCGGCTATATCGCATTACCGGTGCGGGCATCTACCGCGACAGTGTGCTGCTCGGGGAGCGCGTGCCGATCCGGCAGCCGCTGCTCAACGGGCAGGTTGTGGGCCAGGACAGCGTGCAGACGGCCCTGTATCGCGGCCGGATCTACTGGTTCTGGGGCGACACGAATCGGCCGTTCTATCCGCTGGGCAATTTCGCGATGTCGGGTGCGGTCTCGGAATTGCCCCCCGACCGGGGCGGCAGCGGCCTGCCCCCCGACGTCGGCATCGACCTGACGTACTTCGTCGGCCCGGACGGCTTCTCACGGCCCATGTGCCCGATTGCAGGGCAGCCGGGCCCGGGCTGGTGTGACGGGCTGGTGACCTGCGCTGACCAGACCGGCCGCGAGCGGCTGTTGTGCCGCTTCGCCCGGATGAAGTCGCTGGGAGAGATGTACGAGCAGGGAATTGCCCAGTACAACGACCAGCAGGAAATCTTCGAGCCGATCTGCCGGTTTCCGCCGAACGCCCCGCTGAGCATGCGCGGCCAGCCGGTGCGTGTGCGGGAAGCCGAGGGGGAGTACTGGTACTTCGCGGTGCCGTTTCCGTTGATCCGCTGCCGGGCGGACTACGCCAGCTTGCTGGATGTGACGCAGTACGAAGCGTTCACCTGCCTGGAGCCCGGGGCGCGCTACGACGCGGAGAACCCGCGGCTGGAACGCGACGCCGCCGGCCGGCTCGTCTATGGCTGGAAGCGCAACACCGGCGTGATCCTCCAGAAGGAGCAGCACGAGTTGATCCAGATGGGGCTTGTGCAGCCGGACGAGGCGCTCATCCAGTTGCGCGACGTCGAGACCGACAAGCCGGTGTGGGGCCATGCGGGCACCGTGGCGTGGAATGCCCACCGCGGCTGCTGGATACTGATCGTGCAGGAGGCGTTCGGGACGTCATTGTGCGGCGAGGTCTGGTATGCGGAGGCTCCGGCGCTGGTCGGGCCCTGGGGCCGGGCTCGCAAGATCATCACGCATGATGACTACTCGTTCTACAACGTGGTGCACCACGCGTTCTTCGACCAGGCGGGCGGCCGGCTGATTTACATTGAGGGGACGTACACGAAGGAGTTCTCAGGCACCAAGGTCCCCACGCCGCGCTATGACTACAACCAGATTATGTACCGGCTGGATCTGAGCGACCCGCGGCTGCGCTGTGTTCAGCACAGCGAGCCGCCGGCGGTGACCAATGCGCGGTCGGCGGCCCCCCCGTAATGCCGCCGCCGCGCTGGCCGGAAACAACAACGAGTGTTCCGCGTGGCATGGGCCGGCCCAGGGACATCATTGGAACGGCGATTCGTTCTGAGTGAACCCCGTGAACGGCCAGCCGGTCATGTTGCTAATAAGATCCATAGGGAATATGGATCGGTGCTTTACGAAGCTGTACGTCTTGGTGAGTGCCCCGGGCGCCGGGTAGCAGTCCATCTGCCACGTCGGCCCGCGACGCAGAAACGAGGGCGGATCGAAATCCTGGCAGTAGTCCATGTCCGCCAGTTCCTCCTCGTCGAATTCGTACAGTTCGTCCAATGCGGTCAGCCGGGCTGAGCCGTCACAATACACGACGTTGTCCGCCATCATTTCGCCATGCCAGCCTGGAAATGGCTCGAACTCGATGCCGAAAGCTGCCAATCGCGTGGTGGCGTAGAACAGCGGGTCAGAGTAGAGGACAACCCTGGCCGGATTGAGAATCTGGGCCGGCGTGTGGCCCTTCGGGCCGACCGAAAACGATCCCCGCACTATGGATCCTACACGCCAGAACACGCCACAAGTGTTAGCGCGGTAACTGTTGCCGAGGAAATCGAAGCACGGAATTCCGGCGGCTTCCGGGGGCGCGGGCTGGAAATCGGGATGCCAGGACGCAATTCCTTCTGGATAACCAATGTCGGCGGGGCAGTGAAAGACCTCCAGCCAATCGCCTCCGCGCGAACGGTTGCCCGCCACGTACGGGTTGAGCGGTCGCGTGGGCGTGCCCCACAGCTCGGCTTCCATAAGGACGGTGACATCACCGCCGAAGACAGGCGTGGGCGTTATCGGCGTGCGCCCGCCAAACACGCTCGCCAGGGCCGCGGTGAGCACGGGGGACGACGCCGGAAAACCCAAAGAATGTTCGCTGGACACGTCCATCCTGTGCATGGGCACGATGAGTGAGCGGGGATCATCGCTCGCATACATCAACGAGGCCTGGCCGAGCTGCCCCAGGTTCGACAAACATGTGGCTCCGGCGTCACGCCGGCTCACCGCCGCCACGCCGGGCAACACTACCGCGGTCAGTACAACCAGCATGATCCCGACCACGGCCAGTTCGGTGATCGTCAGCGCCGGCCTGTTGTGCTTGGTAGACATCTCAAACTCCTTATGCCATCAGCAGCCACGGTCACCATGCGCCGCCGGGGTTGTCTAACGTCCGGTCAGAGTTGCCACGAACACGTCAATGTCAAAGACATTCACCAGGCCATCGCCGTTCAGATCCGCCAACAGGTAGTAGCAGTTCGGGTGGACCAGGGCGTACGCGGCGGGGTTCGTCAGGGCCAGGATGAACGGATCGATATCGAAGACATTGAGCAGCCCGTCACAGTTGAGATCGGCGTAGCGGAACGAGCCGAACTCGTCCGCGCCGATATCGATGATGCCCGGACCGCCGCCAGTGGCATTCCACGCGCGGAACTCGCCGTCCATATCCATATCACCCGGCAATAGGACATAGTCCGGCGGGCCGGCGTCGATGCACGGCGAGGCGGCCGCCAGATGGAAGTCGCCGCCGGCGGCATTCACGAACTGCGGGTCGGCGTCGATGTTGTTCGGGCCCCAGGTCAGCGTGCAGCCTTCCCGTACGTCAGCGCCATCCGGGCCGCCCTGCACGTTGCTGTGCCAGACCTCAGCCTGGGCCGGCTCCCCGGCCGTAGCCTTCAGCACGATGGACGTCTCGTTGTCCCACAGGACGGAGCCGACGACCTCGCCGTTGGCGTCATAATGCGCAACGACTCCCACGGCATTGTTGACCAGCGTGCAATGGGACACCGTGACGTCCGCGTAGGCGTGCGCACAGACGGCCCAGTGACTGTGAGCGATCAGGCAGCTCCTGAGCACCACGTAGCCGGCGCCGCGCGATTCTATGTTGCTCCGCTCACCGTTCGACAGGAAACGGCAGCCCTGCGCGGTGACGTTCCCGTACCACTCGGCGTGCAGGCCGGCGCCCGCATGGCCGTCGTTGTCATGGATGAGGCAGTTCTTCAGCAGGACGTGGCCGCGCGTGCCGTACACGCCGGCACCCAAGTAGGCAGAGTTCTGCGTGATCTCGCAGCCGTCCACAACCGAGTTGCCGCCGTTGAAGTAGATGCCGCCGCCGCTGCCGCTTGGCTCGTAAAGACTCTCTGGCCTGTTGCCCTGCACGTGGCAGGCCCGGATCACGACGTCACTGTCCACGCAACTGATGCCGGCGCCGTTGCGGGCTTCGTTCCCCGTGATCGTGCAGCCAGTGATAAGTACGGTGCTGCCGGTGTCGCAGTGGATTCCGCCGCCCCGCGACGGGCCGTAGAACTCCTCACTTCTGTTGTCGCGAATGTCGCAGTTTATGATCCGGGCGTTGCTGAAGTTGCTGATGCAGATGCCGCCGCCAAACGCTCCCTCTTCGCGGCCCGAACCGCGGGCCTTGTTCTCCGCAATGACGCATTCAATTATCGTCGGGCTGCCGTTGTCGCAGAAGATGCCGGCGCCGTAGCCTGGCCGCCGGTAGTCCAGGCTCCAACTGCCCTGGACCAAGCAGAGCGTGATGATGCAGTTACGAATCGTCGGGCTGCTGCCCACGATGCAGATGCCGGCGCCGGCCGCGCCAACCGGATCGGACAGTGGATCCGGCACAGACGCCTGCCGGATAGTGAAGCCTTCCACCACCGCCGCGGCCGCTTCACCGCTGTGGAAGTAGAATCCACGGCCGCTGCGCTCGCAGTCGATTATGCACGTGGCCGGGTCGCCCGCAGCGCTGCGCACCGTGATCGGCTTGCCGGCGAAGTCCAGGTTGATGTTGCCGGGCCCGCTGTACGTGCCGGCGGCCACAAGCACCGTGTCCCCGCCGGCCGCGGCGTCGATGCCGGCCTGAATGGTGGCCTTCGGGCCGCAGGTGCCGCCGTCCCACTCCGCGCACAGCCCGCTCCAACCATCATCCCCCGCCAGGGCGCTGACATGGATGGTCTGCTGCCCCAGGCTGATGGTCACGGGCAAGGCGATTAGCCCGATAACCACCACGCAGATTGCTCGTCGCATGGCTTGGCCTCCTAAGCTCTGTGTCCAACTAATGTTGCGCACCGGCTGGCACACAACCCTCACAGCCGCGCTACCAGACCAGGGCAGCAATCCATCCTTGCCGTGGCCGTGGTGCGGCATCCGGCGCGCAGGCAGTCGGACATAATGTCAGTGCCGGCACGCAGCCAAATGGCCGAAAAAAAAGAAGAAAAGTTGGCGGTTCGCCAAACCGCTTCAGGCCCGGTCTGCCGTGGCGCTCACCTGCGCCCAGCCACGCGGGCTTCACAAGGGGAAACGCCCGCCGCACGTTGCACGGGTGCGTCGCGGTAAGTCCAATCCCAGAGCGGCCTTGTCTTCGATTGGCCAATCTGCCCCCCTTCGCCGTCATGTGCCGGCCTTTTCAAACAACGTGGCTGGCGCTAGTCGAAGCGCCACAGGCCGGCGGAGCGTGCGGCCTCGTAGGCCGACGTAAGCTCCGCCGCCGTTGGCCGGCGATTGATGTCGGCGAATTGAGCGGCGGGTGTGCCGTCCGAGCCGATGTGTCGTAGGCCGACCTCATTCTCCGGCCGATACTGGGCCATGATGTTAACGTACGTGTCGAGCGATAGTTGTGTTGCAAGCCAGGCGAAGATCGCCGCGCTTTCCGACACCAAGCCGGGCATGACCAGGTGGCGGACCAACAGGCCGCGGCAGGCGATTCCGTCCTGGGTGAAGCGGAGGTCACCCACTTGGCGATGCATCTCGTGAATCGCGGCGCGGGCGTGTTCGGGATAGTCGGGGGCGTGGCAGAGCCGACCGGCCGAGGCGCTGCTCCAGAACTTGAAATCCGGCATGTAGATGTCGACCAGCCCGTCCAGGAGCGCTATTGAGCCGAGGGCGTCATAAGCGCTGGTGTTGTACACGACCGGTACTCGCAAGCCGCTCTCTATCGCGACGACGAGGGCCTCGACGACTTGCGGAACCACGTGCTCAGGCGTGACCAGGTTCACGTTGTGGCAGCCGGCCGCTTGCAGGGCCAGCATGGTGTCGGCCAGTTCGTGGGGTGACATGGCCCGGCCGCCCTGTTGCTGCGAGATGTCCCAGTTCTGGCAGAAGACGCAGTGCAGGTTGCAGCCGCTGAAGAAGATGGTGCCGGAGCCGCCCAAGCCGCGCAGGCATTGTTCTTCCCCGAAGTGTGGCGCGGCGGAGCTGACGCGCGCGTGGCGGCCGATGCGGCAGTAGCCGAGGCGATCGGCGGCGCGGTGGACCGCGCACTCGCGCGGGCAGGCGCGGCAGGCCTGCAGTTCAGCGCGGGCGGCCTGGAGCCTGGCGGGCAGCGTCGCCCGAACCGCGGGGTTCAGATAGGAGGGGAGGGCATCGGCGGTGATGAAGCGCTCGTCGTTCATAGTTGCGGACACGTGCCGGCGTTCCGGCCGGCGCGGGACCATTGTAACCGCGCGCGCGGCCGGTCCCGGCCTGGAGGGACGCAGGTTTTTGGTGTACCGTGACCGCCATGACGTCGCTCGTCGAACAGCCGGTGGTCCTGGCGGTTGGTGCCCATCCCGACAATGTCGAGCTGCTGTCCGCCGGCACGCTGGCGTTGCTCCGGCAGCGCGGCTGGCGGGTCGTAATCGGGGCGTTGACCTCCGGGGATCCGGAGCCGCGGGCGGGCGTTAACGGTCCGCTTGGACGGGTACGTCATGAGCAGATGCGCCGGGCGGCCGGCGTGCTGGACGCGGAGTGTGTTTGCCTGGAGATGTCCGAGTTCGGGGTCGTATACAGCGACGAGGCCTGCCGGCGGGTGACGGCCCTCGTGCGGGCCGTGCGGCCGGCGCTGGTGTTGACGCACGGACCGCAGGACGCCACCCCGGACCACGAGGAGACGTCGCGTCTGCTGCGGCAAGCATGTTTCGCGGCCCCGGTTCAGGAGTATGCGACGCCGGACTTCGGGCCGGAGGGGGCGGCGGCCACGGGCCGCATACCGCACCTGTACTACTTCGACCCGTTCGAGCTCATAGACGTATTCGGCCGGCCGGTCGATCCAACGCTGATCGTCGAGATCACGCCGGCCATGGAGCTCAAGGAGCGGCTGCTGGCGCAGTACGTTCCGGATGCGGGCGAAGCCGAGGCGTACCGCGGCGTGGGCTGGTACGTGGACGAGGTGCGTTGCTGGGCGAAGCGGCGCGGCGAGCGGATCGGCCGCGCGTACGGGGAGGGTTTTCGGCAGCACGTGGGCTCGCCCTTCCCGCGGGACAACCTGCTGCGCGACGTGCTGGGCGAAAGCGTGTACGTGCTGTCGTGAGCTGGTCGGAGGCTGGGGGTAGTGGTGCGCGGGGGTTTTCAGGGGGTGTACAGCAGCCACATGACCAGGCCGCCGCTGAGCGGCACGCTGATGTTGTCGTCGATGCGGGCCTGACCGACGCGCAGCGGCAACGCCTCGACCACGGTAGCTGTCAGCGCGCCGCACACGGCGGCCAATGGGTGACCCCACAGAAGCGGCAAGGCGATCAACAGCGCTGAGAGCAGGAAGGCGGAGCTGCCGGACAGGCTGGCATTGAACCAGCGCGGCCCACCGACCCATTGCCCGACCAGTGAGGCCAGCGCGTCCGACACGGACATGAAGAGCATGGCGGCGATGGCCACCTGCTTGGGAAACAGCCAAACGCACAGCACAACGGCGATCATGACGTGCGAAGCGCCGCAGAGGCGCTGGTTCTCGTCCCGGCGCATCAGTTGGCCGAAACGACGATCATAGAATCCGCGCAGGCTGGGATGGACCTGCCGCAGGATATCCGCGGCGATGAACGCCAGCGCCAGCGGCGTGGCCAGCCAGAGCATGAGCTCGCGGTCGATGAAGGCGTAGATGAGCGGGCAGAGCACCGAGGCGACGTGGATAGTCTTGCGAATCACCTCGTCGCGATAGGTTGAAGTGGGCGAAGTATCGCACATAACGGCTGCATTCCATTCCCGCCATGCCTGGCTGGGGCAACTGTCCTATCGGACATGAGCTGGCGGGCATTCAACACTCGACTACGCTGACGCCTGGCGCGCATGGTATGGCCCGGGCCCTGCCGGCATCCACGCGCCGGCGGGGGATTCGGTGTGATTGTGCGCTGGAACAGCGCTGTTCAGGAGCGCTCCCGGAGAGGCCTGAGACAGCATGTCCGGCCAGTGGCGGCTCAGGTGGTGGGGCGGTCACTCATCACGTCCGGCTTGAAGACCTTGGTCTCCAGCGCCCGAACGAAGCTGGTCCAATCGCTCTGCTTGTCCGGGTCGCCGTCGATGGCTTCGAACATCATCGTGAGCTTGGCGTCCAAGTTGTCCAGGTAGTGGATCATCAGGGCCTCGGCGGTGGCCGGGAGGCGCGGGCTGCCAAACTCGTACTTGCCGTGATGGGCGAGGATGATGTGCTTGAGCGCCATCTCGATAGCGGGCGGGAAAGGCCGGCCGGTGTCGGCACTGACCTGGGCGCACTTATCGTGGATCGACAGGACCGCCTGGGTGATGTGGCCGATCAGTTGCCCTTCGTTCGTGTATTCGAAGTTCGTCGAATAGGCGAGTTCCTGCACCTTGCCGATGTCGTGCAGGAGGATGCCGGCCAGCACGAGGTCCTGACTGACGCGCGGATAGAGCGGGCAGACGACGCGCGCCAACCGCAGCAGGCTGAGCGTGTGCTCGAGCAGACCACCGAGGTGGGCATGGTGCATGGCTACGGCGGCCGGGGCCCGGCGGAAGCCGGCGGCCAGCGTCTCGTCGTTGATGAACTTGCCCACCAGAGCCAGCAGATCCGGCTGCCTGACGCTGCGCAGGATTTCCTTGACCTCCTGCCACATCGCGTCCACGTCGCCCTTTGTGGCGGGCAGGAAATCGCTGGGGTCGAAGGTGCGCTGATCAACGGGTCGGCCGCCGTCGATGATAAACTGCGGCTTGCCCCGGTAGCTCTCCACGCGGCCGGTAAAGGCCATGAAGCCGCCTTCCGGGATGGCGTCGTAGTACTCCTGGGAGGCATTCCACATCCGGCCGAGCACCTCGCCGGTCGCGTCCGCCAAGACCACATGGATATAGAGGCTGCCGTTGGAGGTAGTGCGCAGCTCCTTCTGGGCGATGCGGAAGGTCTGATCCTCGAGCCGTTCGCCGGGCTTCAGATCACTGACGTTGCGGCGGGTGGTCTGCTGGCTGGTTGTCATGATTCTGACGTTGCTCCGGTGGCGCTCACGCCCTCGTGGCGCCGAATCCACTCATGCGCGTCAGGCGTAATGAAAACGGCCCGCTCGCCGAAGAGGTCCTTGCGGAGGACGACGCCCAGCGGCGTGGTGTAGTAAGAATGAATGCGGCCGGCCAGTTCCGTAATCGCCGCGCTCCATGAGCGGCCGGCGTGCTCCATGGCCCGGAGAGCATGGTAGATGCCGTCGATGTTGCCGGCGTGGCGCGTGACGATCTCGGCGATGAGGATTTGCCGAGCCGAGTCGCGCACCAGGTTCCAGTCCGCGTTCCGTACGGAGTAGAAGACCAGCCGGTGATATTGCTCGATCGCATCGACCAGCCGGCGCAGGAAGTCGTGCGACTCGACAGCCGACGTCAGCGCTGTCAGTTGTTCCCAGGAGACGGTGCCCACAGAGCGGCCCTCCTGAAACGCATAGACCTTCGAATTCCCGAGCCGGTCACCTCGCGGGACCAGCCGGACGTACTCGGAGCCGACAGATTACTCTCACGGCGCCGCGGGCGGCGGCGGCTCCGACTGCCGTCCGTGCACCGCCTGGACCAGGGCGGCGACGATGTCCGACCGCGCTTCGACCTCGCCGGCCTCGAGCGCTTCCAGAAGCAGATCCAGGGCATCCTGAAGACGTTCGTGAAAGGCGCGCATCCCGGCCACATCTTCGGCGGTCAGGGGGTTATCAAGTCGGATTCTCCAACCGTCCGGGGTCTGGGCCACAGTCAGCGTAGGCGTGGTGCGCTCCGGTCCGAGGATGACCAACAGCGGGTTGGGCGTAATCGTCACCGTCTCCTCGTTAACCGGGTCCACGTGTAGGCTGTCCAGCACGAACTTGCGCAGCGTGGCACTGAGCAGCTCGCGTTCCGCCTCGCCGCGCTGCTCGGCCAGCGTGCTGACGACCGGCTCGTAGAACTCATACGTGGTGTACAGGAAATCGCTGTCTTGCAGCAGCACTTCCACCTGCGCCGGCTCAAAAGCACGCAGGATCAACGAAATCTCGCCAGACTCAATGTCGTTCAGCAGGTTCACCACGACCTGCCGGGCGGCCGCCGTGGGGCCGCTCCCGGCGGCGACTCCGGAGTCAGCCGCCGTGTCAGCGGCGGCCTTGCGGCCGGTCGGCGGGCTGGCGGGCTGGTATTGGGTTTGGTCGCCTAGAATCCCAACGTCGGAAGCGGGGGCTGCGATGGGGGCACCCTGCGGCTGGTCACCCAGCAGCAATGCGTCCTGTCCGGGCGGTTCCTGGGTCTTCCCGCAGGAGCACAGCAGCACGCCGACACCCACGCCACAAGCCAGGATCGCACGTATTCTCCGCATCGTAATCTTCACCCTCGTCAGTGCGCTCAACGCCCGTCAGCCTCCGTCTCACCGGGGTCGTCCTCGTGACGACCCCGGCCGCGGCGCGCAGGGTACACGCAATCGGCGGGCAAATCCACCGGGCGCCTGGTGCGGGGAGCGGTGGCGGGCGCTTGTCAGAGGGTGGGCGCGGCCGGTCGGCCGGCGGGCGGATTGGAGCCGGGCTTCAGCGCGGCCAGGCGGTCACGGAGTTGGGCGGCGCGCTCGTAGTCCTCGTTGGCGACCGCTGTGGCGAGCTCGTGTTGCAGCTTGCCCGGCGCCTCGGAGGGCATCTTGCTCAGGATCTCCTGCCGCAGGTCGAGCAGAACGCGGATCTCGGCGCCCGGATCGTGGGCGTCGTCGTCGAGAGCCAGCTCGCGGAGTGCGGTCACGCCGGCGTCAACCGCCGCCAAGGCCGCCTCGTGATCTTCCTCCTCCAGGGCCAGGCAGCCCCGCGCCCGGGCATTCATCATCATGACGTACGGCCGCTGGGCTTCGAGGGCGCTGTGCTCCTCCGGCCCCGCGTAGAACTGCGTGCAGAGGTCGATAACGCGCAAGTTGCGGGCGGTATCGCGAATGACCCGCTCATAGTCCTCGAGCACAAAGAGCGACAGGTAACGCTGGTAGTAGAGGTAGGCTTCGTGGCGGAGTTCCTGGCAGTCCTCGGCCGTGAGGACGAACTCATCGTCGTCGCCGTACAACGTCAGATGCTGCATCAGCCGCTGCTCGAAGTGGTCCAGCAGCGATTCGCAGCCGTGCGGCTGGCGACCGTCGGGCCGGCCGTCCAGCTCGATCTGCAGGACGCCCAGGTCGATCCGGGTCTGGACTTTCTCCCGGCCGTCGCGGCCGATAATCTTGCGAACGGAGATCTTGCCCTGCTCATAGTCCCAGCCGTCGAGGATGGTGCGCAGGTCGCGTATCATGGCATTAGCGGTATCGGCTGGCCGCCGCAGGGCGCTGAGTGACGCCCCGGCGCCGGCGGACGAGTTTGGTGGTTGGCGGCGGCGGGGAGCGTGGCATGCGGATTATCGCCGGGTCGCTACGGGGCCGACGGCTGGAAGCGCCGCCCGGCGCGCAGACACGTCCCATCACTGATCGCATCAAGGAGACCTTATTCAACATTCTGGGGGCGCGCCTGGGCCTGCCGGGCAGCCTGCCGGCGGTCGCCGTGCTGGACCTCTTCGCCGGCAGCGGCGGGCTGGGGCTGGAGGCGCTTTCACGCGGGGCCAGCTCCTGCCTGTTCGTTGAGCGCAGTCCGCAAGCTGTCCGCGTCTTGCGGGCTAACATCGCGCATCTGGGCGTCGCGGCCGCCTGCCGCGTGTCCGTTCAGAACGCGTGGACGGTTCGGCTGCCGGCTGTGACCGGTGGCTATGGGCTGGTCTTCCTCGATCCCCCCTACCGGGCCGCGGACGATCTGCTGGCGGTGGCCGACCTGTTGGAGCGGCTGTCGCCGGTGGTCGCGCCGGACGGGCTGGTGGTGTTTCGGCACGTCGTGCAATCGCGGTTCCCGAGCGCGGGGCTACGGTCGTTTCGTTGCATGGACGAGCGTGAGCTGGGGACGATGCGCGTATGGCTATTCATGCCGGTCGCACGCGCGGCCGCCGACGAGACATGAAGAACGCCGCGGGGCCGGCCCGATAGGGGGGCGCGCGAGAGGCGAACTCAGCGGGTCGCGCGGGCGGGGTCGCGGGTCGCCAGCAGGTAGAAGAAGAACACGGCCCCAAGGATGTTCGTAATTACGCCAACGGGGAATTCGTAGCCGATTGGTCGTTGATGAACGATTGACAGCGTGACGCGGCCCAGGCCGTCGCAGGTGGCCAGGAAGGCCGCCCCGATCAGAGCCGAGCCAAGCACCAGTGGCAGCGTGCGCACGCCGCAGAACGTTCGGGCAATATGCGGGACCATCAGGCCCACGAAGCCGATCGGGCCGCAGTTGGCCACGATCGCGGCCGTCAGCAACCCGACCAGGACGAAGGCCGTCCAGACGATGCGGCTGACAGCCACGCCGCGCGTGGCCGACAGTTGCTCACCCAGCGCGAGCAAATCGAGCGCGCGGTGACTGAGGATGGCAAATGCCAGCACGAGGACGAGGGCGCTGATGACCTCAACGCTGGCCAGTGGCCGGTATACGCCGAGCGAACCCATGAGCCAGATAACGATCTCGTTGGTCACGGTCGCATCCGCCAGGAAAGTGACGAGCAGGATGCCGGCGGCACTGAGATATGCCACACAGACGCCCGCCAGCAGCAGGTACGTCATGTCGTGCTGCCGGCGGCAACGGGCCATGAGGTAGACGGCACTGAGGGCGCCGGCGGCGCCAATGAGTGCCAGCAGCGTGCGAATCGGCAGCCAGCCTACGTAGCCGGTGACGCCGCAGAAGAAGCCGATAGCGGCGGCCAGCGACGCGCCGCTCGCAATGCCGAGTGTGTAGGGTTCGGCCAGGGGGTTGCGGAAGAGGGCCTGCAGGATGACGCCGCCCACGGCCAAGCCGGCCCCGGCGGCGGCGGCCAGACCGGTGCGCGGCACGCGGAAGCGCCAGAACGTGTTGATGGCCGGGCTATCCGGCGTGCTGCGCCAGGGCGCGAGCATCTCGCCCCAGCTCGGCGCAGTAGGGCCAAGCAGCGCCGAGGCGCCGACGATCAACAGGGCAATCGGTATCAGCAGCGCGATGCGGGCGGCGGGCGAGCGCGTGCGCATGGGGCTAGGGTTCTCGCGGCAGGGTGCCTTCGAGGTCGTACTTGTGGAAATGCCGTGCCACGTAGACGCCCGTTTCGCGGGCCAGCTTGCGGGCCTCGCCGTCAATAACGTCCGGAGCGCCGGTCTCGACCGGGTGGCGATTGTGCGTGACAGTGCGGCCGTCGGGCTCGGCGTCGGCCGGCGGCCACAGGCGCGCGTGCACGGCCGGTGCGGCGACGGCGATCACCTTCAAGCGCAGCTCGACCGAGGGGCTGACGACCGGATCATCAGGCTCGGCGAGCAGTAGCCGTTCGATGCGGATGTGCAGGACCTGCTCGGCGTTGAGCTCGCGGCCGATGCGCTGCAGGCTCCACGACTCGAAGTCCTGGTTCGCCTGGCGCAGCCGCGTGACGCGTTCGTGCGCCACAATGCGGGCGCTCACCTTGTTGTCCCGAAAGGCCTCGAAGATGCGCTCGTGCAGATTCACGTCGAAAACGGGGTTGACTTGCCCGGGGCGGGCGTAATCGATCAGGACCGCGACACTCCCGCCGGTGAGCGTGAACTCGGCTTTCTGGATCTGCGGAGGCGCGGCCAGGTAGGCAATGCCGCGGAGGGAACCGCACCCGCTCCCAACCAACGGGGCACACGCGACCAGGCCCAGCCAGGCGAGTTGGAGACGCATGCTATTTCACCTTCTCGCGCCGGTCGTGGAACTTGCCGGCCAGCTCGGCACCGAAGGCCCGCATCAGGCTGGCGCGGATCGTGCGGTCGTCAGTACCGTAGGTCCCCATGGAATCGGGCGGGTACACGGTCTCCAGAGTAGTCTTGTAGGCCGGCTCGGCGTCGGGACTGCCGGTGTCATACACCTTGATGTTGGCGCCCATGTAGCCGCGGTAGAGGTGCGGACTGCCGGGCTCGCGGGTGGTGTACTGCGTAAGCTCTATCATCAGCACGCGGTCAGCGCCGAAGCGCGCCCCGATGCGGGCCGGGCCGCGCGTCTCCCAGTTGGGATCGCGGGTCTGGTAGTCGACTACCTGCCGATTGGGTATGACGGTCAGGCCCTGAACGGCACCTTCCAGGGCGACGCGCACGTGCTCGGACACGTCAAGCTGGACGTGCGGATACTCGAACAGCGTGAACTGCTCGGCCCAGACGAGAATGCAGATTTTTCTGCCGGCCAGGTAGGGGTATTCGGCCGGCACCGGCTTGGTCTGCTCCTGGCCCCAGGCCAGGAAGGGGGCGGCAATCAGCCGGCAGCCGGCCAGCGGAAACACGGCCAGCATGAGCAATGCGGCCGCCGGCGCGAGCAGTGCAGTCCTGGGTGCGGGTTTCGACACGGTGAGACCTCCGATACTCTCCCGTGCACGATACCAGGGTTGCGACGGTTTGGGTACCCGCGCGGCCCGGCACTGCGCGTACAATGCCGATCAGACGGCCGGCAGCCGGAACGTTGGGGCAGGCGTCATGAAGACGACCGGACAGCGCGAGAATCGCCCGTTCACGATCATCTGCGCCAATTGCGAGCGGCCGCTGACAGCCCAGCCGGAGTGGATCGGCCGGGACGTTGAATGCCCGCATTGCGGCGGGAAGATGCAGGTTCCAGCGCCGGCCCCCGACGGCCGGCCAACACGCGCCGGAAAGGCGTCGCTGGCGCCGCGGCTGGAGTTCAACTTCGGTTGCCCCTGCTGCGATACCCTGCTGGAGGGCCATACCGGCCTGTCCGGTCAGCCGGCCCGCTGCCCGACCTGTGGGGCCCGGCTGCTCGTGCCGGAAATCGACCCCCGCTCGGAGCAGCCGCGCGAATGCGTGGTGCTGGAGGGTGAGTGCGGCGTACGCGCCCCGGCGCATGCCTACGCTGCCGACGGGGCCGGCGCCCCCCGCCTCGTGCGGCAGCCGGACGGGACCTGCCTGATCGAATGCCGGCGGTGCGGCACGACTTGTGACGTGGAGGCGGACAGTTGCCCGTCGTGCGGAACACCCTTCACCATCGACGCGGCCACGACGGTGGAGTCGCTGCGCGTCAGCTCGCGGGCCACGGCGTCGCTGGTGCTGGGGATCGTGTCGCTGCCATTGTGCCTGCTGTTGCTGCCGGCCGTGCTGGCGATTCTGCTGGGGCTGTTCAGCCTGCGGCTGCGTGCCGGGCACCGTCCGCCGGGCCGGGCCATCGCGGCGATCCTGCTGGGAATCCTGTCCCTGGCGGCCTTCGCCGCCTGGCAACTCCTGTAGGGCGGCGCGCGGACGTGCTGGTTCAGTGGGGACTTACGTCGGCGGCCACAATCCAGGCTTCGTTGACCGTCACGTGCGCGATGTACGCGCGATCGTGCGAGTACACCACGTGCACCAGGTCGTCGGGCGTTTGCACGGCCGCCGGGTAGGCGTACTGCCCCGTGCCGTCGGCCAGCACGCGCGGCGTCGTCCAGGTCAGACCCTCGTCCGGCGACAATGCGATTGAGAGCGGGGCGCGCCGCGCGTTGTCGTCGTTGAAGACCAGCACCAGGTTGCCGCTGTGCAGCGTCAACAGGACGGCCGGACTGCCCGGGTTGGGAAACCCGCTGTCGCGCGGCGGCGACCATGTGCGACCATCATCATCCGAAGCCATGACCCACAGCCAGCCCGTGCCGGCGTTGCGCATGACGGCCAGCAGCCGACCGTCGGCCAGCCGCGCCACGGAAGGCTGCAAGTTCTGGTTTGGCGCCGGCGTCGCCACGGCCGCCGCCAGCGCCCAAGTCCCGCCGTCATCCGAGCGAAAGAACAGCGACCACTGCCACAGATCGTCGTACGCGGGCAACAGCAGGGACCCGTCGGGGGTGCGGACCGGCGGGTGGCGGACGTTGGCCCCCAGCGGGCCGGCGATGATTGTCGGCGGCGTCCAGGTCACGCCGCGGTCCGCAGAGCGCTGCACCTCAATACGAGCGCTGCTCCAGCCAGCCGACACAACCGCCTGGAACAGCCAGACTTCCGCGCCTTCGCTGTACAGCACGGGATTGCCGTCGGCTTGCGGCCGATCGACCAGCAACGCCGGCGGCTGCCAGACGGTGTCGCTGGCCGGCCGGCGGGCGGTGTAGATGGCGGCCCCGTCCAACTCGTGCGGACCAACGTATGAGTACCAGGCCGCCAGCAACTCGCCGTCGGGAAAGGCAGTTAGCGTCGGAGCATGGCTGCCGATCCGACCCGGGATCTCCTGGAATATTGGCTCGGACGTGAACACCGCCGGCTCGACCCCCGCGGCCGTGGCGGCCGCGCGACCAGTGTTAAACGTCAACTCGAGCTCGGCCGGCGGGCTGTTACCAGCCAGCGGCACGCAACCGGCGCCAACTAGCAGCAGGGCTGTGCCGCAGAGCACGGGGCCACCGATCCCGACACGGTTGGGGGGCATGCGGGTGATTATGCGGCGTCAGCGCCGGCGTGAGAAGCTCGCTTTCCACTGCCGGCCTTGCGGGCGCCCGGCGCGGAAATCGTAATCCCTTTCGGGCGGTCGGATGGAACCGTGCCCGTGGGGCCGCCCACACGGAACCAGCCCCCCTGCCCGCCTGGTTATTGCCGGGCGGCGCGGGGGGTTCGGATTGAAGTGGATGTGAGTGACGGCGTGCTGCTGGCCCAGGTGGATCCGAAGACGTTCGGGCTGAACCTCTGGCTGATTATCGGAGCCGTCATTCTGGCGGGCGGATTGTTCCTGGCCGCCCTGCTGACGGTTACGGCCCTGCGCGCCGGCATATGGCAGATTCGTCGCCGCCGGGCGCAGCGGCGCTGGCGTCGCCCAGACGGCCCGCCGACGGCCCGCGGACTGTGTGACGAGTGTGGACTCGTGCACGAGCGCGTGGCGCATTTGCCGACGGGCGCGCGCTTGTGTCCAGCGTGCTGTCGGCGGCGGCTGGAGAAGCTGAAGTGAGCGAGCAGGCCGGGCTGGAAACGCCGCTGTACGCTGTCAATGGGCAGCGGCGGCTGAGCATGCGCGACCTGCTGGCCGGCCAGCAGGCGCTCATCTCGCAGAAGCTGGTGCCGCGCCTCGACGGCCAGGGACGCGTCGTCGCCATGGAGATTCTCAACAACAACTACGCCGTCTCGAACCTCATCCGCCTGCTGAAGCTCGAACAGATCTACAGCCAGCTTCAGAGCCGCACCCGCGACATCCCCGAGGAGCGCATGCTGACGTTGGAGCGTTCGCTCGCCCTGCTGGTCAGGCAGAAGCTGGTCACGCCGGCCGAGGCGCAGAAATGGGCCAATCATTCGGCGGCGTTTCTGGACGAGCTGCAGCGGGCGGAATGAGGCGGCCGCGACCGATGCTTCAGGCCGGCGGGTCGTCACCGGTGGGCTGACAGCCAATCTGTCGGCACAGTCGCCACGAACGCCGGGCGGTGCTGAAGCCCAGCGCCGCGAGAACCAGGAGCAGAATGACGGTCGCGTCGAAGTGGCCGTCGGCGCGGCCTTCGGCAAACGTCTCGATTGCCATGGCCAGCATCAGTATGGTAAAGGCCGATTCGGCCACCGTCTCCAGCAGGGCAGCACTGCGGCGACCCAGCGCCGCCAGGCCCGCGACGACCAGGAACGCGACGCCCAGGACGCGCAAGGCCCATTGGAAGACATGGTCGACGGCGAACCAGACGGGTGTGGCTTGCTCTGAGGCCGAGCCAGGGGCATCAATCAGCCATTGGAAGCCGAAGAACAGGCAGATTCCGCCGGCCAGCAGTGCTCCCAGGGCGCCGGCCCGAATGGCGGCAGTGACTTGGCCGGGATCGGCGTGGCGGCTGGTGGGCTCGTCGTTCATGCGCGTGCTCCCGGCGGGTCTGGGCCGAGCGAACCGGTGACAATGGTAGCGGGCGGGCGGGCGGGCGTCACCGGCCCGGGCGGCGCGGCGCGCCCCCGGGGCACAAGATCCTACGAATTACCCAGGCTTGTCCGGATGCTCCCGGGCTTCTACCATGCTTACTGATGCGGCGGAACTGCTACCTTTTGCGGTGAGGGTTCAGGATGACACGCGGGGTCTTGGCGGCGTTGTTGCTGGTGGCCGGGCTGGTGCCGGGCGCGGCGGGCGAGGTGATTGTGCTGAAGGGCGGGCAGCGCGTGCACGCTGAAGTCCTGCGCGAGTTCCCGGAGCGCGTGGTGGTGGACCTGGGCTTCGAGTTGCTGTCGATCCCGCGCGAGCAGATTCAGGAAATCCTGCTGGACAGCGGCGGCGACGCCGGGGTGGACGTGGAGGCCATTCAGGCCACCGACGACCTGTACAGCCGGGCGCAGCTCCCGGAGCAGACCGTTAAGCAGCTTGCGCAGCGCTTCGGCGAGGGCGTCGTGCTCGTTTCGGTGCCGGCGGCGCGCGGCAGCGGTTTCTTCGTCAGCACCGCCGGCCATGTAATCACGAATTTTCACGTCATCGAGGGCGAGACCAGAATCGCGGTGACGGTGTTCCGCAAGGTGGGGGCGGAGTTTCGGCGGCAGCGCTTCGAGGACGTGGACATCGTGGCGACGAATCCGTTTCTGGACGTCGCCCTCTTGCGGGTGAACCTGCCGGCCGATTACACGCCCGTGATTGTCTACCTGTCCGCGGAAGACGGGCTGCGCGACGGCGATCGCGTCTTCGCGATCGGCAACCCGCTGGGCCTGGAACGTAGCGTCTCACAGGGCATCGTCAGCAAGCGCAACCGGGCGCTGCAGGGCCTCACCTACGTGCAGACCACCACCCAGATCAACCCGGGCAATTCCGGCGGCCCGCTGTTCAACATGCGCGGCGAAGTGGTGGGCGTGACAAACATGGGAATCCTGGCGGCCGAGGGGCTCAACTTCGCGATACCGATCCGTTACGTGATCGATTTTCTGCGCAACCGCGACGCGTTTACCTACAATAGCGAAAGCTCCGAGGCCGGCTACCGTTATCCGCCGCCGGCTGATCGCCAGGATCCGGCGCCCCCGCCCGACCTTATTACCGGAAGCAGTAAATATTGGACAGTTCTACCCTGCCGCGTGGCGGACGGATTCGGCTTGAAAGTAGCTTTTGACAATCTCGGGTTGGCGTTGGGTGCTGCGGAGGTACGAACGCACGCCGCTGATCATCTCG